>BNJS01002270.1_pt1:0-57500 | contig 2257374 bp, 3444 predicted proteins | sample 8540461 | NCBI WGS metagenome assembly BNJS01 (sample SAMD00202454, study PRJDB9452) | human saliva metagenome | isolation source: human saliva | place: Japan
GTAAAACGCATTGTCGCCGATGCGCGTAATAGGGGTTCCATCAGGGCGCCGTTGCGAAATTACAAGGTCGGTAAGCCCTTGCGCTGTACCTTATCCTTGCCTTTCTGCGTCATCCCCTTTATTTCGGCGCGCCCTTAAAAATAAAATCATCATTTTCCCACTACGTTTCACTCATACTACTCCCCTTACATCCGATTGGGTTGTGCTGATCTCATTTGAATGTTTCTAAAGCTGTGTTTTGCCTGCCCGAAGTCCGACATCTGCTGATCATAGCACGACTTTAATCATGGGATTTTGCTTCGCTGAACGCCTGTTTGGGCGACGGATATTCCATTTCTTCCGTATCATCAAAGTTGAGCATAAAGGGAGGCATCCGTCGCCTTGTTGTCGCTTTGCCAGTTTAACCACATAGGCGGGCGTTTTGATTTAAATCGGATCATAGAGGGAGCGGATCTTCGTCCATACGGGCAAATTGATCGGCAGCGCCAGCATCGGATCGTCAATGAAAAGATCGATATCAACGCTTTCAACGCGCGGGATTCGTCGCTACGTCATCGGCAACAACGCAGACTTTGTAGGAATCCAAGATATTCAGCAAGCCGGGATTTATCGGTAGCAACGCCGCTGGTAATCACGCGAGCGCCGTCCCATTTTCTTCCGGCGGGCTTCGAGTAAAGCGTATCAGCTTTTTGAGCAGTTCGGTGTGTTCGTCTTTCAACATAAAGTATGGGACTTTTCAGCACATGGCAGCGATCGGACGCCTTTATACTCTGCGGATGCGGAGGCAGCAAGCTTTGATAAACCGGCGCTTTTCGCCCTGTTTTCGTTATACACCTTGAACGCTTTTTGAGGTTCTCATCGGTTACTTTGACATCACGCAGATGGTTTCCAGCTCTTCCTGCCTCGGCAAAAATCTTTGCGTTGTCACTGCTCACCGAAATCTTCCTTGCGGTGCCGCCCGTGATTGATAAGATCATCGGGATTTTCGCCCGGCGCTTCACCTTGTAGTTCTGAGACAGCGGGCGCAGGGGTGTGCATCAAGGTTGTCAGCATCGATGCGGAAGATCCGTCGAGGTGCCGTCAACGCCATTTCCAAACAGCGCAGTGCCAGCGAGATAATAGAATGTCGGGAAGTAGTCTTTCGCCCGCTCGATGAAATCCTGCCCTCCCATACGCCGAAGCGGGACGATACCTGCATAGACCAATCTCTTCGGGTGGGCATGAGTAGCGGGAAGATACCGACAGCTTTTTCCTGCGCAAGGTGATTTATCCAGCTACTTCCGCGAGTTGTTTGCCAAATCTTCAAACTGTTCCAATAATTCCTTGATAGTTTTCCATGTGTCCTCCCTACTCCGGCGTCGGCTTGACCAATCGGTTTCTTTGGTATTTTTGAAGTTGGTATAAAGGTCTTCACCCTTTGCTTTTTTTGTCCTGCTTGCGCTCGTCCATAATTTCGATATTAAGCCCTGTACGCGCGTTTTGTGACTGCTCCAGTAGAAGTTTCGCTCAGTCAGCCTGATCGCCGTCGAAGTGAACAACAGGAAGTGCTCAAGGTCTTCTTTCCAACGCCGCTCAATTTCAGGCATCGCGCGCTCCGGCTTACAGCTGCGGTTGTGGTTAACCAAAGCGCCGCTGATACCGTCTTTTCTTTGACATGGTTTCGCGCCATTCAACACCGGTTTCGATACAGACTGAACACGGCGCGCTTTTGCGGTAGGCGGCAGCCATTTCACGGATATTTTCATAGCGGAAGCCGAATGCCGGAGCGTATACACGGCGGTTTACGTTGACGCCGCTGTCTTTTAAGGGTCAGAACAAAGGGACGGAGCGTCGCGTAGCACTGGGAATACGCTGAAACAAGATGCGGTGCTCTTCGGGATATTCCCATGTAGAGGTATTTTCTTTTGACCGATTGCTCAAACTCCTGTCGCCAAAGTTCAAAACGCGACAGCGGCGTCTTCTCTCGGCAGGCGGCAACAATGTCTGCCATGTGGTTAAAGGGTCAAATCGCTGCAATGGAGAAAACGTTTATACGACATAAAAAGAACACGCTTTCAACCATCATGCAGCAGGTTCTATTTGCCTCGCGCACAGGCGTCTTCAAATTTCTTTCGTCAATTTTTCCGGTCAGTTGTTCCAGCTGCTTTTGATAGCGCACGAGTCAAACTGCCGCGATAAAGGTGAGTCTACCCTTTTCTTCGGGTACATCAACCGTGTTTGAGAATGGAATATCCACCATGATGAGCGGAATATTATGCATACGTGCGATATTTCTCGTACCATTTTGTCATCATATTGCAGATATTGTTACAACGCAGCAAAAGTCCGGCTGCGGCATTTCTCCGTGCATCGGTTGGCTCTCCTGCGGCATAAGCAAGACTGATGCGCGCATAACCACGAGATATCATTATCATATCCCATATCTTCCGCCACTTGGCAGAGGCGCAATCCGTCTTTCTTTGCAGCCGTTGATGCCGCATGATTTTCAGGATACACAACATTAAGATCAAAAGCTTTCGCTAATTCAATCGGAAAATTTAGAAGAACTCCAGCCGACTAATTCACCGCGCCGCTTGGCTTCCCATGCATTTGCATAAACCTTATCACTCATCGCGTAAAATAGCGGCAGGCTTATGCGCTTCAATCAGGTAGAGGCGTTTTGTTGAGTAACTTTTCCATTTTTGAGCCATTTTTCCTCCTATATCCTTAGGCTATCGTTAAAAACCGGATCGGCTTTTAACGTTTTTATCCAGCAGGCGCTGTCCTTGCATTAACAGCGTCTGTTTTGTCTATTTTTCCCACCTGCGTTGCACTGCGTGATGAGCAAACAGGCGGCTCAGTGCGCCATTTAACTGGCGGTATTCACTCGTGTGAATTTTTAAATCCGATATTTTGTTTTCCAATGCCCGGACCATGCCTTTTATTCGAAAACAGCTCACGCCAGTCATCACAACATCATCTTGAATTCCCACCCGCTTTGCCAAACTGCCGACGCGGCTCGCGATCGCAGTGTGGATTCCCTTTCACGATATCAGGAATTTTGCGCCAGCTTGCCAGTGAAAGTAACCTCCGACTCAGCAAAGACGGTGCAGGTTGAGCTGATTGCGAGCTCTTTTGGTGGACTGCTCGTCCAGTTTTTCAAGGTCTTCCAAATTGATTTCCAGCACCTTTGCAATAACATCAGGAGCGTCCGGTACCAGCCGCGCACTTATCGTTCATAACAAAGTTTTTCCAGCATACCGTATCGCTGGGCTTTAAGGCTTCAGAATCTTGCCCGCCAATATCGATAATCGTACGAACCCGTGGAAACAAAAATAGGCGCCCTTGCATGGCACGAGGTTCCGACATTTGCGCCGGTACTTCCGTCAAACGAGTTTCGCCCATAGCCGGTTGCAACAGCACCATCAAGCTGATCAATAGAAGTCAAACCAATCTGCTCCAAGGCGCTTTTTCATAACACGAGCCGGTCCGCTCGTTCCCGTCCCCACGGAACAACTGCTGTCGCGACGATTTCCTTGCCGTCTTTGATAATCGCACATTTGGAAGCGGTAGAACCGACGTCTACGCCCATAGTAAATATACTCATAACGATGTATACTGCTCCTTGCTGATAAAATGGAAACCTTTAAAGTTGTCCGCTTCTAAAGATGCCCAAATATACAAAAATTCCTGCTCAAAGGCGATTTCAGATTATTAGACCTGTTCGAAACGGTAGCTTCCGAACAGGTTTATTCTCAGTCAGCGGCTACCGTGCTAGGCTGTGCGGTACCGCTTACATATCCTGAAGCCCAGCGTATGCTTTGCCAAATCCAAGAACTTTGTGATGATAATGGCGTTGGTGATATTGCTGATAAAGCCTCCAATAATCGGCATCTACAAAGAAAAGCCAGTTTTGAATAGCGGTACTTGCGGCATACCGTCTGCATTGTTGTCATAGAAACCGGTACAGCGCTAAACCGAACCCTATGTGACCGACTGCCATCACCGCTGCATCGTAGTTTCGTCCCCAAAAAGATTAAACGTAAGAAGTAACGAAGACAAGAATTAAAAACAACCTGTACGAGCAGTAGTACAACTAATGCGGTACCTAAAGCCATGCAATGCCAGAGCTTCATCGAAACAATCGACATCGAAACAAACAAGCGCGAGCGAAAATTCACCGACGATATCGAGATGCATCATATATCCCATTGTGTTTTGAGGGATTATTTTTGAGTTAAATCCAACAAAAAGGCGCATGGCGATTCCGCCGAACATACAGCATACGTGAATGGGGAAGTTGATCTTGAAATAGCTTCAGAGTTAAGAATAAAACTTGCCCGATACCGCACGCGATACAGAGCATGAACACAGCCTGCAGTACATTGGCTTTATCAACCAACGCTCCTGCGATTCCACCAGAACGCTTCTGCCTTTAATTCTGCCGCTTCTTCTTTGCCGTCCAATTCTGGATTTTCGAGATGGAAGCGCTTTACCATGAAGTTACCAAACGGCACGCCCAAAATACAACCGGAAATCAAACCGAAAGTTGCCGATGCAATCGCAACTTCCATCGCAGCGGTTGCGCCTGCTTCTACCGCAATCGGGGCAAACGAAGCCCGCATTCCCGTGTCCTCCGGTCATCGGAATACTGCCCGTCATCAGAGAAATAGGTGGACTGATGAGAAAGGGTTTCCTACCGAGATGGCTGCAGCATTCTGCAATGCTGCGAGCAAAAGCTGCCAATACGGTAAAAATAATAACCAACTTACCGCCTTTTTGAGGAGCGCCAAACTGGCAGCTGCCCGCTGCGGCAAAAGAACAGACAATAAAAAGAGCTGATTCACCGTTTTATAATCAAAATTCAGTTCAAAAAATGTTGAGTGAATATAATAGCAGCGAAAGCAGCGCAAACAAGGTTCCACCGACAACCGCTCCGGGTAAACAATACTTTTTTAAGAACCGGGGATCTTATTACGCAAGAACTCCCCGACATAGATTGCGATAACGGCAACCATGAGTGTTTCAAACATACCTAATTTTTAAGAACAATTCTTTCCGCAAACAAGAATAACTCCAGATAATGCTCGTATTCCCTCATAAAACCATAGGGGATAACACCGCACAAATAAGAGAGCCGCCGAACACTGGTTTTGTTTTATCTGTTTAAGCGGTTTCTCAACCGAAAGAGCGCCGGTTCATCACTTACTGTAACGAACCAGCGCTGTTCTCACTTTTGCTGCGCTATTTATCACAAATCGCGTGCATTTTTAGCGGCGCTTATACAAAGGTATTGTACTCTCGGATTGCCCGCGGCAGCAGCATTTGGTGGAAAGCGCAAATTGCTTTCGGATTTTGATATACCGAATTTGCAAAAGGCGACCATGTATGCGCGCAAGTCATACAGGTTGACAATCTCATCGACCATACCGGTTTTGGCGCAATACTGCGGGACGGATTTTTCCTTATATTCATTGATAAGCTTATTCATCTTTTCAATGGTAGGCGTTAAATCCTTTCCGGCATCTTTATCCTTTACCAAACGTCGGGAATACATCGCAGTTGCGGCGGTTTCACCATTCATAACATTGATTTCGGTTGCCGCAGTACCGAGCGAGAACGCATTGGTATCGTTGCCCTGCGGCCCGCCCAATACATAGTGAGCGGCGGCAGTGCCTTTGCGCAACGTAACTTCCATCTGCGGAATATTGGAATTCTGGATGGAGTAAATGAGCGACTGTCCCAAGCCGAGCAGCTCAGCTTTTTCCGCATCGTTTCCGACGTCGATACCGGTCGTATCCTGCAACCAGATAATCGGAATCTTATCACGGGCGCAGAGCGTTACGAACTCATTCATCTTCATCAGTCCCTGTCGATAGAGGCTTACCACCGATACCGACTGAACCTTCTCTTGTATTCAGGGTAGCTGGCAGCAAGCCTGGAGAGTTCGCAACAATACCAACTAACAGCCCGTCAACTGGCAATACCAGTTACCATTTCGGTATACGCTTTTTGTATTCGCTGAATTCACTGTTATCCACTAAGCGCCTATAATATCGCAGATATTATAGACCTTTTTAGTTCATCGGCAAAATGGAATACAGATCATTCGGATCGAGCGCCGGCTCACGCGAGCTCATCTACGCGGAAAAACTCCAAATCGTAGGCGGGCAGATAATCCATATATTTTTAATGCCGTCCAATACGCCGATTTCGTCGCTATAGACCTCGCGGAAAAAGCCGGTTTCGTTGTAGTGAATGGATACCGTGCCGGGAACGTCAACGCCCATGGATTTTTACTTGCATCGATAATCTGTTCGGCGCGCTTCTTGGTCGATATAGCCCTTAGGATTCATACCGCCGACGATACCGGCGCCGCCGACTGCCATATTTGCTTTTTCATGCGCAATCAGGATGGTGGGACTGATACTGTGATAGCCGCCACCTGCGGGGTTTTGTTCCATAGATACCGACAATCACAGGAACCCCTGAGTGCTGCAGCTCTACGTTCCGATAGAACGGGGTACCACCGCCGCGCCGGTTTGCGTATGAACGCACTTTCTTGCTCATCCAATTTAACACCGCTACAGTTCAGGACATACACGAGCGGGAATACGGAGGCCTTCGCCGTATCGAAGCCCGCAGTAAGTTTTCCGCTTGCCCTGGAACCCATGCACCGACAATCTTCTTATTATCGGAAGCAACGATGACCGCCCACTTCCCGTTAATCCGTCCCAAACCCTGACGATACCAGTTGCGGTTTCAAAGTCCTGCGGATTATAGAGACTGTTTAACGGACACCACGTTCCTTCATCAATCGGGTCCGGCAATCCGCTGCAGCGCGGTCATCTGTCCCCGCTTTCGTTGATCGCTTCATCAGGCGTTCCCGCTTCGTGGATTTCATCAAACCAACCTGCGCGATTTCCTCTTCAACGTCTTTAATCAGCTTTTCATTTTTCTTCATCAATATGTGCCAATGCTTTTCCAACTTGTTCCATATTCTGGAAATAGTTCGGCATCGAATAATCACCCATGTTCATTCCTCCGGTACGACATTTTTCGCAAGCACTGAAAGCGGCGAAAAATGTCCTGTAATCCGTATGCACGTATGTGTTGAGCGCTTACTTCTGTGCGAAAATTTTATCAAAAATTTCGCACATTTTTCTAACAGATAGGTAAACGCATCAGACTGCGTAGATTAACATCGCAAAACAGCCCTGATGCATTTTGCACTACTCTGATACTGATTCTTCTACAGGAACTTTGATAAATGCCTGTCCGGGATCAATTTCCTCGCGGATCATCTTGATAACGTCTTCGCTCGGCGCTTCAGCAAGACAGCTTTTAGAAACATCGAGGTCAAAGCCAGTATTTTTCCAGTACATCTTCGGGGAAGAGGTTTGGATAATAACCCGCTAAAGTACATCCGCTTGGTCTTATCGTCAAATTTGAGGATACCGCGGTCGGTAACAACGGCAACTGGTACTCTGTTTCCCGGAAGACCGAGTCTTTCACGTCCGCCATGGTATCTCCCCATCCAACGCTGGTAATGTAGTCAATCTTGTCGATAAAGCGGCGTTTTTCGTGCTGCATCATAATGACGGTATTGGGTAGGTTGCGATACCGTTTGCGCCGCCTGAACCGGTAAAACGAGTAATAGGTTGTGATAGTCGCCGATACAGGTTGAGTTTACATTTCCGTGAGGGTCAGTTTGAGCGCCGCCGATAAAGGCGATCATGCGATCTTTATCATTCAGCCATTCGTTTGCTTCAAAACCGATAAAGCGGACGTTCGGTAGCTGTACACCGCAGTGAGCCATCAGCCGGTTATCGCCGACGCTGCGCGGTACTTCAATCGGTGCGCAGTCCATCAAACCGCTTTCTACAATCAGCTTGCAATTCGGTGCAAATATCCGTTTTGCCAACGACGCGCCAATTAACGGAAAGCCCTGTTCACAATAACAATCTGACCGTCTTTAATGGTCTTTGACTGCTGATAGCCTGCATTTCTTTATTGGTATAATTCTTATAATTCGCCATCTTACTTTTTCCCCTCCTTTACAAGCTTTGCCGCACTAGCCGAATCCCTGTACGACTTTTTAGGTTTGCCAATCTGCTTGCCCAGTTTATCGATATATTCAGTATGATCTTTTACGCCGTAGACCCATTCCTGTAGGTAGGCTGAAAGTCCTCTTCGGTTTTGGTAACGCTGTCATACATTTTGAAAGAATGCAGCATCGTAATCGTCAATAGTTATAGCACTGAGCGGGATGAGCGCCGTAAGGAGTATGAACAACCGCATCGACGCAGAACTGCGGGAATTGAGTTTTGCTTGGGTCTTTTCTGATTTTCTTCTTCGGTTACCAGTTCTTCGCAGGTTACGATACATTTTTGCAGCAATCGCGATGTCGATATCATGAAAATTCATCACTTCAATCGAACAAGTACGCTATCAGAAGCGCTACGTGCATGGATGATTGCGGTATCCAAGCGCGGCACCGGGTACGGCGACAACCTTTTCTCCGGGGTTGAAAGGGTTTTCTACTTCTACCAATTTATCATGAGGAAGCGCGGGTCTTTTGCGCGCTCCTCTTTACTGATGCCCCATTTGTTTACAAGGTCGGAACCTTGCATCAGCCGTACCGGAAGATACGGGAGTCCGAGGGAAGATGCGTGGAGCATTAGCATCAGAACATCCTGCGAATAGTCTTCGAACAGCATTTTTTTCAATTTCGTGACGAAAGCGACGCGCTACGTTCGTATAGCCGGAGTTTGCAATATAGCAGTTGATAAATGCCTTTACCCGTCCTCACCGATCAGCATATCCCAGTCGCCGCCTGCGGGACCGGAATACCCGATAAAATCACTTAAGCCTTGGCGCAAAATCTCGTTGACGGCCGCATAAGGCTTGCGATTTGTCGTAAAACCGCCGAAACAAAGAACATCGCCCGATTTTACATACGTTTTGATTGCATCGTGCAATGACATAACTACTCATAATACATCTCCTTCCTAAACTATATGTACTGTACTCAAATAGACCATCGCGCAACTTATTTTTCGGCGATACGTTCTATACATACAAAGAGGGAACGCCGATAACATCGGTATTCCCTCCATATTAGATTATTTACCAAAAATGAGCATAAAAGAAACCAGCAGCAACTGCCGATCCGATAACACCCGCAACGTTCGGTCCCATCGCGTGCATCAGAAAGGAAGTTTGTCGGATTTTCCGCAGAACCGACCGTTTGCGAAAGCACGCGCTGCCATCGGTACCGCCGAAACACCGGCAGACCCGATTAACGGGTTAATTTTACCACCGGTAACAATATACAAGACCTTTCCGAGCAGCACGCCGCCGACGGTAGACATACAGAACGCAAACAGCCCCATAAAGATAATGGTGATTGTTTGCACCCGCAGGAACAGCTCTCCGTTCGCGGTAGCGCCGACCGTAACACCAAGCATAATCGTAACGATGTTGATCAACGCATTTTGCGCCGTATCGGATAAACGCTGCACAACGCCTGACTCTCTAAAGATATTGCCCAACATCAGCATACCGAGCAGCGGCGCGACCGACGGCAGCAAGAGGGCGGTAAAAGAACCGTACCGATTGGGAATACAATCTTCTCCGTCTTGCTTACCTTCCCGCAGCTGCTTCATCTTAACCGCCCGTTCTTTTTAGTGGTTAGAAGCTTCATAATTGGCGGCTGAATCAACGGAATCAGCGCCATATATGAATACGCCGCAACCGCAATCGGCGCCAGCAGTTCGGGAGCTAAAGTTGTTTGCGATATAAATAGAGTAGGGCCGTCGGCGCCGCCGATAATGGCGATTGCAGCAGCCTGCTTTGCAGTAAAATCGGTAAAGGCGCTGGCAGCCATAAAGGTAATATAGATACCGAACTGCGCAGCCGCTCCGAGCAGCAAGCTAATCGGGTTGGCAATAAGCGGTCGAAATCGGTCATTGCACCGATACCCATAAAGATTAAACACGGGAAGAGGTTGCTCTTTATACCGCTGTAGATAATCCGCAATACGCCGGAGGTATACCAAGGTTCTCCTTCGCTTCATCAAATCCGCTAACGGTAAATTCGTCAAAAACATCCCGAATAGCAATCGGTAGTAGCAGCAGCGGTTCGAAACTGTTTAACGATAGCTAAATAAATTAAAACGAACGAGACGAGAAACATAACGAGCTGCTGCCACGTCAATGCGGCAAAAAGCCCGACTGCTGCATCATCGTTCCTACAACCTTAATGAATTCCATGCAGCGCCCCTTATCTAACCTCTACCGGTACGGTATCCGTATCGACCGCATCTCCTTTTCTTACCCTGAACAGCAGCAACAGATCCGGCAACTTCGGACACGATTTCGGTTTCCATCTTCATAGCTTCCAAAATAATGACTACCTGACCAACGGCGACTGCATCCCCCTCCTTAACCTTTACGTCAAGAACCGTGCCGGGCATTGGACTGACAGCTGAACCAGTGGAACCAGAAGCGGCGGGCGCTGCCGAAAGGTGTAGGGAGCCGCAGACTGCGGGACAGCAACAGGTTGCGCTGCGAGGGTACTGAACTGGCAGCGAGAGCCACGTTCCGGCAGTAGTCTGGATAACGAGGAGGAAGCTCCCCCTACTCTCTCGACTTCAACTTCATATTTTTCACCATTCACAGTGACGACATAGTTCATACTAAAGACTCCTTTTATGGTTTATAGTTTCTTAATATTCGTAATAACGAATGCATTTAAAAGCTCGCGCTTTCTTCGCTAATAGCGGTACGCAATAACCGCAACTTTTATGGCTTCGGCTCCCGCCGCCGGCTTCGCACTTACTGGTGCCGCTGCCGCAGGGCTGCTTTGAGGGTTTGGCAGGTACATTTTTCTCTAAAAAGCAAAATAACTTTTGACGACGACCATCACAAAAATCGCCAAAAAGATCAGAGACAAAACACAATGCCAAGTCCAAGCAACGATGACAACAAGCTTGTAACAAAAGCTTATATAGTCCGTTGTAATCATTCATACCTCCTCTAAGGAATAAATAGCTTGAAAAAACGTCCGGGATTTCTAAAAACTGGATTAAATCTTTAAAACTCCCTCCTGTATAATAGCCCTATCATAATACAAAAAGTGCTCTACTGTCGAGGCAGCAAGCACTTTTCCCCTGTAGATAGTATGGGGTGTATTCGCAAATGCGCGTTATTCAAAATTATCCGACAAAGATACTGGTAAATGTCTGAATGATAAACGCATTGACAAAGTCGATGAACAGCGAGCCGACAAGCGGAACAGCCAAGAATGCCTTTGTCGAGAAACCGTTTACAGCCGTGAATGCTTCCATGTTTGCGATTGCGTTCGGCGTTGCACCCATACCGAAACCGCAGTGACCGGTTGCGATAACCGCCGCATCGTAGTCTCGTCCCATAATATTGAAGGTTACAAAATGAGGCAAACAGCCCCATAACGACGGTCTGTACTAACAGGATAACGATAAGCGGAATTGCCAAGTCTGCCAAATCCCACAGTTTCATTGACATCAACGCAATAGCCAAGAAGAATGACAGACATACGCTTCCAATAATACCGATTTCGCTCAATTGGCGTTTTTATCAGGCGTTGCATCCATAATATTGCGCATAATAGCGGCGATGAGCATCGGAGATGAGGTATGCCGGTAATGACAGACCTGCTTTTTAATAAGCGGAGTAATGATAGAACCGATACCATAGAAATACCGATCATACAAGCCGCTTTAAAGAAAGATTTTTTCGGTCATTGTCGCTTTTTGCGCGAGCGTTTCCTCGTCTTCAGCTTTTGCTGTGCATCTTTTTCCATTCAGCTCCTTGCACACGAGGTTATGCTTTCATCCTTTAAGCGCTTCGCAATCGGTACCCGCCGATTAAACAACCGGATACCAAACCGTACGTTGCAGAAGCAATCGCAACGACCGTCGCGCCGGCAACACCGCGTTCTTCCAAATAAGGACCGAAAGCGCCCGACGTACCGTGTCCGCCAGTCAGCGGATAGAACCTGCTGCCAAACCGATACCGGGGTTCAGTCAAACACCTTCGCCAATGCAACGCCGATACCATCCTGCACAACGCAAAGAACAGCCGCAGCAGCTAAGAACAGGAGTGTAGCGATACCGCCTTTTCAATGCAGAAACACTCGCTAAGAACCCGACGCTTGTAAAGAACACAACCATAAAGAAGTTCTTCAGATTGCCGTCAAAAGAAAACTCAAAACCACTTCATCTGATGTCCTAACAACATTACCGGAGAGAAGAGCGTTCCCCCAATGACCGGCGCAGGAATATAATATTTCTGCAAAACATTCACTTGGCTTTAATACCGCTTCCCAGCAGGTACAGTATAATTGCCAGCCCTAACGTAAGATACATATCAAAACGTAAATTTAATCGCAATCCCATCCATTTTTATTACCTCCTCAAGACAGATGCATTTACGGTTGCATTCTTACCGATACTCAAAAACTTTCATGATCACTTTTTAGAATATTCGATAAATAATAATATAATATAGAAAATTATTGAATTTTATTTTTGCAGTCGCCAGTATCAAGATACTCTTTGACGTTATCAAAAGTCGTTTCGATCATATTCAATGCAGCCTCATCGGTATAGGAACCAATGTGCGGCGTGATAATGACCTTAGGATACATATTGATCAACTTTTCAAAAGCGGGAACCGGCAAAGTCTTTCCTTTCCAAAGTCCTTAAAGAAGATTTCCACCCTCATTATCCAAGGTATCGATACCTGCGCCGTATATCTTTCCGCTCTCCAACCCTTCAACCAATGCATCGGTATCTACCAGCTCACCGCGCCCCGTATTGATCAGGATGACATTATCCTTCATCTTTGCGATCGCTTCTTTGGTGATAATTTTACCGTTTTCTTTGATATAGGGCGCATGAAGCGTAATAATATCGGATTTTGCAAGCACTTCATCCATCGACATCTGCGTTACGATGTCTTCTACACCGGTTTTCGGGAAAAATATCAAAACCGATCACATTGGCGCCTAAACCTTTAAACAGTTTAGCGGCTGTCATCGATTCGTCCCAATCCGAGTACGCCGACCGTACAATTCCGCACTTCACGCGAAAACATCTGCTTGTCAACGATAAAGTTCTTATCTTTTGTTTTATTGCCGGTATAGGTAACGTTTCTCAATAACGTCATCGCCAACGTCAGAGCTAGCTCCGCAATCGCGTTCGGGGAATAAAACGGCACATACGCCATTTTAAAGCCAAGCTCTTTTGCATACGGTATATCGATGTGATTCACCCCTACCGTTCTGGTCAGCACATATTTAACGCCGAGCTCCTTATAAATATCCAACCGCTCCTTTGTTGCAAAACAGTTTCCGCGCAATACGAGCAACATCATGCCCCTGCAGCTTTTTGCAGTCGCTTCGTCGGTAAGATATTCGGGAATCAATGTCATTTCATACCCGAATTTCTTATTCACCGCTTCAAAAATAGGGAACTTCGACATCACGCACACCGTAAAAAAATAATCTTTCATGTTAGCAGTGCCTCCTTATATTACATAAGCCGGTATACAGGAAGAAACAGCAGTTTTACTCGACCGCATCAGATACTAAAGACCGATAACATCAGCTCATCGAGGTTGTATATTCGCACCCCAACACCGACTCTAAAACAATCTTACAATGCCTCCCGCTGAGTTGTCAAGAAAAATAAATTTATTTTTTTATTTTTACGGGGTACCTGTATCACGCATATTCAAATCTTCCCTCCATAATTATCAGCATATAAAAGCATAGACAGGTATCGGTAAAAGACTAAACTACAGCGCATACAATAAATCTGTTCGGAAAGTTCCGTTTCAGAACAGGTCGAGTTACTCTCGTAGATACGTTTACCCAGAACAGAGGATGGATATGAAAGCACTTCGTAAATTGGTTATTGTTACGCTGATTGCGCTCGCGTGTGCGGCAGCGGTGTTCTTTTCGGATGGACTCAATTCTCCGTTCCGGCGGGAAAATACGGTGTTATGCTGTCAAAGTCCGGCGGCTATTACCCCCAAGCGATTATGCCCGGACACTTTACATGGCGATGGGAGCGAATTGTTCCTACAAATGCGCAAATACTGGTGTTTGACCTTACGCCGCGGAAAGTACATTATGACGCAGATGGCTCGCTCCCGTCAGCGGATCAGTATGCTAAAATTTTTAAATACCAAAGAGGATTTTTTTCATGGGCTGTCGGTATCGATGCCCTCGTTACACTCAAACCGGAAAAGCTGGTTACCATAGTAGAGAAAAACACAATCCAGACGCAAGAAGCTCTTGAATCCTATATCGATTCGCATATACGCGCAGCATTGCAGACAATTATGTACCGCTCTGTTGCAGAACTAACCAATAATCCCTCCGAATATCAGCAAATAAAACTGACTATCATGCGCTTTCCGGCAAATTCAAGGATGAGCTGACTAAAAACAACCAATGAAGATTTTTGCCGAGTACTCACGTTAACAAAACTCGCCATTCCCGATATTCATACCTATAAGATTGCGGAACAGGCATATAACACGTATGAACAACAGCGTGGAATGCTCTTGGCGGAAACAGCGGCAAAAGAAGCCCAATATGCAGCTTCGGAGCAATTTCAGATAGAATCGGCTGACAAAATGGGGAGACTTCTTGGCAAAAATACCCGCATATCATCGAATTGATTGCCGTTGCGCAACAGGATTCCAAAGCGGCGCTCAATGCTTTCGAAAGTCGCTGGAAAAAGCAGGAATAACTATGCATTACGCCTCGTTGCTGATTACAGATTTTATAGATTTGATAATAGAGTTTATAATTGAGATTGCCTTTTTAACAAAGGTACTATTTCTTGGCAGGCAATCCATGCGCCGATCAGATACTGAGCATCTTGTAAAAGCTCAAGGTTAGATTTTTAGAAGATGCCTCATCAGCAAAGCTGATAACGAGTTTTTGTTTAAGTCTTTTATAGTGTAATAACTTTCATCACCGAAACAGGATGCCATCGTTCAGAAGTGTACACTCGTGTACACTTCTGAGAACTTTCAGAGTTTTTGCTCAGTTCCGCCGCCTATGTCTCAAATGCTCGCCCGACCTACTTATTTTTGCGACCATGCTTTACTCTGTCTGATGGGATTACCGTTTGCTGAAAAACTGAGCGAAATTTTATAAAGTATAAAATTTCGCTCAAACTCAAAAAGAGTCAAAATGTACAAGGAAAGGAGCGGCAGATGCCTTTTAGGGTTACTCGGTTTCCGAGGTTATCTACGCTGTAATCGTAAACCGTCCAAATGTCATCGCGGGAAGCAAGATTATAGGTAAAGCGCTTCTTTTCGCGGAAACTGGTATAATCGAACCATTCGATAACGGTAACCTCCGCCTCGGTTGCGCTATAGGTTGTCCGCTCGATGGTAAACTCTACTGGAATCATTGCGATATCTTTATCGGTACGCGATTGCATCAGATCGTGTTTATAGGTATCAATCATACTGAGACGCCCCCGCCTCGGCTTCCGCCTTGTATCTGCGGCTCCGTATTGGATCGCGGGCAATCATCCGTTCAATATCAAGGTATAGAAAAATTGATCCCATTGCGATTTTTTGACGGGCGGTCAGCATATAACTGATAACCTTGTCGGGAGAAATCGGTTGAGGCTGTAACACTTCCCCGTGATACTGAGGCAGATGGGACTGCTCCAAGGGCGGCTGCCAGAGGACGGCTTTATTTCAAGCCCAGTCTATTGGAAGAAACGTGCGTTTTCGGATGAATCGCTTAACCGTTTTTAATTCCGGATAGAAATCAGCGGAAAGCTATATACGCCCCCAGTACTTCAATCGTAATATAATCCTTCACGTTTTCGACAAAGGCATAGGTTTCTCCTGTCTCTATCGTAATTTCACGAAAGTAAATTTGCTGATTGGTATTCCGTTTCCGAATCCACGGTTCCGTGTGAGCAAGGCTTTTGTTCTTCGTATTCAATACCGAAAAATCAAGGCTGAACATACGATCGTTTTGCCAGTTTAAAGCGCAATGGCTTGCTCCCTTTATTGGTGATGGAAACCTTTACGAAAATAGGCTCCGTCCCGTCGTTTCCGGGATAATACACACGGCGGTCATAAAATCGGATTGCAACATCCGCATCAAAGGAGTTGCTTTCATCATCCGCTTCGGCGGCAAAACACCATGCTCCGAATAAAACGGCTGTTGCTACTAGTAAGACTATTTTTCTTTGCTGACATATTCCTCTTCCCTTAACGGCATTGCATTCTACGATGCCCTCTTACGCTTATATCGGCGGTTTAACTCATTCTCTTTATGCTGAAAAATGATGTCGCTTCATTGTTCTGCGTTTTTCTATTTATCCGATTCATCGTATCCGATTCAGCTGGTGCGGTTTTTCGTTGAGAATCCCTGAGAGGCGGCATTGCATTTTTACGATTTTATGGCATATACCGATTATGACTTCGATTATTTTCATGGAATGTAAACGGTATTCGAGCTGCGCAAGGTTTTTGGAATGGCTGTATGCTGAAAGCCCTGATGTGCTGTGTTTGCAGGAAACAAAGGCTCGTAAAGAACAGCTGACTTCGGAACTGATCAATCCTGTTTGGAAAGAGGGAACCTATAAAAACATATTGGCAGGCTGCGAAAAACCCGGCTATTCTGGAACTGCAATCTTCTGCAAAAAGGAGCCGCTCAATATCCGCACGATGAATATACCGGCTTTCGATGATGAAGGGCGAGCGCTCGTTGCTGATTTTGAAAACGGTATCAGTTATTTCTGCATATTTTTCCAAACTCTCAAGAAGGCGGGCGCGGCTCGGCTATAAGCTCGATTTTGCGCTGCGATGCTTGAGTTTTGTAATGCGCTGCAAAAAGAGCGCAGACATATCGTACTCTGCGGAGACTACAATATTGCACACACTCCGATAGACCTTGCCAATCCTAAGGCAAATGAGCAAAATCCCGGCTATCTGCCTGAAGAACGGGCTTGGATGGATACCTTTACGCACGCGGGCTATACCGATACCTTTCGGCATTTTTGCGCGGAACCCCATCAGTATACGTGGTGGAGCTACCGTTTTCATGCCCGCGAGAAAAATATCGGATGGAGAATAGACTATCACTGTGTAGACAATGCCTTTTTGCCGTATATCTGCGAATCATCGATTAAAGCCGATGTATTGGGCTCTGACCATTGTCCTATCAAGTTGGTGTATAAAGAATAATTCGATAGTGTGAGGTTGGGGCTTCTGTACAACAGCGTGTAACCGTGGCTTGACATTTTTATGTCAGTATTATGATACACGACGATGATGAAACACATAAAAATCTTCGTAACCTTTTTATCTCAGCGCTGCGGCGCTTGCATTCGGCGCTGGAAGCGCGCTTTTATATCGCCAGACGGTCAATGTTAAAGCGCTTTCGATGGTGTGGAAAAACAATCTACAGTACTGTCGGTAAAGAAAAAGTAGAAAATCAAATAATGCTGATTGTAACGGCGCTCCCGTCGGGCGATATTGAAGTACGCTCGGAAAAATTCAAATTGGGAAAAATGCCGTTTTCTTCATCTTTTCGGTTCATTATCCCGCAAGAAGAACTTCCGTCAAACGCAGGAGGACTCTATACGCTTAACAACCTTACAGGAGTTTATAAAAGGTTGCACTGTCAAAACCACAGGCGCTCTTGAGCGGTATGCTCCAGCTCTGACTACTGCGACCTTACCTTGAGCGGTAGACGGTATGGGAAAAAGCTGACGATGCAGCTGTCGTCAAAAATCAAGCGATGGATATAGAATACGAAACTTTACCGGATGAGGAGGACGTTTCGGCTACGTCGTCTGATCAGAATCAATAAACATTGTTCCCGGCGCTGGTTCGTTCGCAGGGTCGGGAATGGTTTTGATTTTAAAATAAAGACATAGTATTTTATACATATCAGCGCCATAATGATAATACGAGCATAGATATTCTTGGAAAAAAATAAAAACCGACTAGCAACATCGAAGAAGCAAAGCCTAAAATCACGATCTTGCTTTTTGAGCGTCATTGCACGAGTTTCATGAAATCTCTTCACATGCTTTTGATAGAGCTTTGTAGAAAGCAGCCATGCATGGAGCCGCTTTGAACCTTTTGCAAAACAAAAGACCGACACAATGACAAAGGGCGTAGTTGGCAAAATAGGCAACGCTACACCCAAGACGCCGACCCTAAAAGAAAGAAAAACCGGCAATAATCCACATATATTTCATCGTATTTCCTCACATTTTAAATTCTTCGCCGAGATAGACCTTTCGTGCAATTTCGGATTCCAAAATGGCATCACGAGAGCCTTGCTCGACAATTTCACCCTTATTGATAATATAGGCGCGATCGGTAATTTCCAAGGTGTCGCGGACATTATGATCGGTAATCAGTACCCCGATATTTTTGCCGAGCAAGCAATCGGATAATCAGTTTAATGTCGTGGACGGCAATCGGGTCAATACCGGCAAAGGGTTCATCAAGCAATAAAAACTTTGGTTCGATAGCGAGCGCCCGCGCAATTTCGGTACGCCTGCGCTCCCTCCCGACAAAGTGTACGCAGGTTGTTTTCGATTGGCGGTAATCCCGAATTCTTCCAATAGCGAATCAAGTTTTTGCTTTCGTTCGGTGCGGCTTAAATCTTTTCGCGTTTCCAAAATAGCATCGATATTTTTCTTCTACGGAAAGTTTCCGAAATACGGAAGCCTCCTGCGGCAAATATGATATGCCGATGCGGGCGCGTTTATACATCGGAAGATTGGTGATGCACTGGTCATCAAGGTAGATACCGCCAGCGTTCGGTGCATAAAACCGACAATCATATAAAAGCTCGTGGTTTTCCCCGCGCCATTCGGACCGAGCAGTCCGACTACTTCCCCTGCGCCATAGAAAAACTGACATCGCGAACGGCTTGTTTTTATGGAAAGACTTATTCAACCGCTTCCCGCGCGCAAGATACTTTTCGGCATATTGGAATTTGCAGCATACTGAGATGCGTACAAAAAAATCACTTTCTACTGCCTCATCATCATACTCAGCATCTTGAAAGACTTCGTAATTAAGCAGCGCTATTTCTGTATTTTGTTCGGAATACTGAATGTCATCGTCAATATCATAGTATGGCGCATTCTCTTGGGATACATAGGTAAGACCGTCACTCATGGCGTTTTTGTTTCTTCCTCCGGAGGAAGTTTCTTCTTTTGCGTTTGGAAGGAGTTTCCACTTTTTTACAGCTTCTTTTTCTTCGGTAACTCGACCCGCTCACTTTGCGCTTCAAGTTTAATAGGCCTCAGTATCAAGATTGACTGAAATCCGCGCAGCCTTAAATTGATCTTTTCCTTTCTTAACCGTCGGCTTTTCCGGTTAATTCAAGCATGGACGTACTCCGGTTATACACGGCAAAAAGCGAATCGCACGTAATATCCTTGCTTGTTAATTTTACCGCCATTTGCAAAAGTATCGTTTCATTTTTGATTATACTCGATACGTTCGGCGGCTGTTTCCACCTTATTTTTAGTATCCTTAACCGTTGCCTGCCCCATAAACTCGGCAACTTCCGTTTCGCGGTCATAAGATAACGAGGCAGCGGAAAAGGTAAAACCTTTTTCGGGATCCTCGCCTGTTACGTTCCGCTTGCTTTAATATACCGATAATCTTTACCGTAGAGTTCGATACGTTCGCCGTGAATCGTAAGGGAATCGACACTCACCTGTGCGTTACCGGTTAATGAGGTTGAAGTTTGCCCTTTTGCTCCCCGATCCTTGCGGTTTATCGGCAGAAAAAGTGATTTTTACCGGAGCCGCCGAAAGAAGCGAAATACTGATGAAAAAAAGCGGCAAGGGTACAAAACGGCTGCCAGAATCGGTACCTTAATCGATACAGAGCAAAAATGAGAATGGATAGGGCACTGTATGTAGGCTCATCCTCTTTCGTTAATGGACAGCGGATACCGAATAACCGGCATCGGTAACGGCAGCTTTAAGGGCATCTACCGTTACAGTATCGGGATAGGTAATAGCGGCGGACTTTGCTTGCAAATCGACTTTTGCCGATACTCCTTCGATAGCATTCAGCGCTTTTTCCACTCGAGGCGGAACAGTGCCCGCAGGACATTCCTTCCAACGGTGAGCGTGATATTTTTCATACGCGTATTCTCCTTATTCGTTATCGATTCTGGTTTTTACTGCTGATTCCGATTTTGCGGTCAATTCTGATTCCTTGTGCAATTCCGGCGGTATGGTTGCAGCATCGGTTTGTGTGCTGCATACGATAGGATGTACCGCATCATTTTGTTCGCCGTCGTGCACAACAGATGGTTGAACACCAGTCTTTCCGCCAACAGGGACGGCACAGTATTGCATATTATGAGCATCTTGTGCAATGCGTTTTGGACGGAATCTATTTAACCGTAACGCATTGGTAACTACCGAGACCGAGCTAAAACTCATGGCGGCGGCGGCAAACATGGGGCTCAGCCTAAGTCCGAACAGGGAGTAAAGACACCTGCCGCAAGCGGGATGCAGAGGGAATTGTAAAAAGCGCCCAGAAGAGATTTTGCTTTATGGTACGCATCACAGCCATACTGAGCTGAATCGCCGTAACCGCTGTTTTCGAGGTTGTTGTTCATCAGCACAATATCGGCGCTTTCTATCGCGATATCTGTGCCGCCGCCAATGCGAGACCGACATCCGCCGCGGTCAGTGCGGGCGCATCGTTAATGCCGTCGCCAATAAAAGCCGGTGAAAACCCTTTTGAACGATAGTATTCGACTTTTTGCTTTTTATCTTGCGGCAGTAGCTCCGCGGCGACATCCCCCACACCAACAATCTTCTGGATAGCCTCCGCCGTCCGCTGATTGTCCCCTGTCAGCATAACCGTGTGAATGCCCATTGCGTGGAAATCGTGAATAGCACGGATGCTACCCTCCTTTACCGGATCGGCGACGGCAATAAGCCCGGCACATTCGTTCCCGATGGTAACCAGCAACGGAGAAGCGCCTTTTTCGGCAGCTTCCGCAAGCCGCATTTGAATTTCCTCAGATACGGGAATGTCCAATTCGCTGCAAAAGCTTCATATTTCCAGCGCCGATTTGCACATTTCCGATTGACGAGGTTCCCGTAAGATCGCTTACGGCAACTGTTCCGTAAATGCCTTTTCCGTGTATCGCGATAAAACCGTTCACCTTAAACGGCGCGAGTTTCTTTTGTTCTGCCGCCTTGATGATTGCATGGGCAAGCGGATGCTCTGATAATTGCTCAAGGCTATAGGCAATCCAGAGGATGTCATTATCAGTATAATGCGGAGAAAATACTTCGATGCGTTGAAGTCGCAGCTTACGCTTCCGTAATGGTACCAGTTTTTGTCGAGCAGAACGGCGGTAATGCGATGCGCACGTTCCAACCGCTTTCCGCCGATCGAATGAGAATACCGAGCTGAGCGCCCTTGCCGGTGCCTGCCATAATAGCGGTCGGCGTTGCAAGACCGAGTGCGCAGGGACAGGAAATAACCAGCACAGAAATAGCGGTTGAAAGCGCAAACTCAAAAGCCGCTCCTGCGGCAAGCCAGCCGATAAAGGTTGCAAAGCGAAATGAGCATAACAATCGGTACAAAATATCCGCTGATAACATCAGCAAGTTTTGCAACCGGAGCCTTTTGACGAAGCGGCTTCTTCTACGAGCGCGATAATCTGCGCCAAAGTTGTATCATTACCGACTTTATCAGCACGGAAGACAAAGCTGCCCGATAGATTATGCGAAGCGCTCAGCACTGAATCTCCGATTGTCTTTTTTCGACCGGGCAGGCTTTCTCCGGTAACAGCGGATTCATCGAGCGAGGAACTCCCCTCTATTATAGTACCATCCACGGGCAGCGTTTGCCCCAGTCGGATCTAATGCATCGCCAATGACAATATTTTTCTACAGGGACTTCAATCTCTACGCCGTTTCGCAGCACTTGAGCTGTCCGCGCTACAGCTGGATCAATTTTTCCAGCGCTTCGGAAGTTTCTTTTTGCCCGCGCCTCTAAAAATTTTTCCCAAGGAGATCAGCGTTAAAATCATTGCCGAGGATTCAAAATGAGATCCTTCATATAGAGCCGCACAACATCGAATTGCCCGTGTCCTAAGCCGTAACCGATCCGATGGAGCGCAAAAACCCCGTACAGCACCGCCGCTCCAGAGCCGACAGCGATGAGGCTGTTCATATTTGGCGCACGGTGGAATAAACTGATCAGTCCATTGATAAAAAAAGCGGCGGTTGAGCGCAAGAACCGGCAGCGTAAGAAGGAATGTGTAAAGACAAAAATGAGGGCATTCTCCGCGCCTGCAAAAAGCAGGAAGCGGCAGCTGAGCATCCGTCCCATCGATACATACATCAGCGGAATCAAAAAGACAAGCGAAAAAGATGAATTGCTTTTTCGGCATCGGTCTGTTCAGAATCAGTCTGTTGGGCGAGGCGCTCGCGCCGTCTTTTTCCTCGGAAAGCGGAAATGCTCCATACCCGATTTTTCGATTGCATGTATAATGGTTGGCGCATCAACAATGACGGGGTCATAGGTAACCGTCATCCGTTTTGTTAAAGGTTTACCTGCACCGTCTCTCACACGGCAAGCCGGCTGACCGTTTTTCAATATTTGCAGAACAAGCGGCGCAGCTCATACCGGTAACGGTGAAATGAGTGAGTCTTCATATCGTTAATATAGTAGAATCTGGTGGTAAAGGCAAGCAAAAACTAAAAAGATGGTGGACAAAGAAGAGAAATGGCATCACCCAAATCCGTTACAAGCTGTTCATATTTGCTATGCACGCGGTAATGGTTTTAATCGAATACTGCTCCCGTTAAAAATTCGGCATTTTTATCATTTTAGATTGCAAATGAAAGCGTTTCATAATATTTTTGGGACTAAACTCCCTATAAACGATAGCGGTTTTTCTATTTCATTCCTATAGATGCATTATTCGCTGCTGGATTTTCTCTTGTGTAGACCGAAAGAGTTTTTCCGATCGCATGACATAAATACTAAAAGCCGACAAAAACAGTAAAAGGACAATTCCGATAATCTTCATAAAATGGCTGCCCCTTTGACCAAGAAAATAGACAAGCCAGAATAAAAGCCGAAATATTGCATACAGCTGCGATAGCATCAAAAACGCGAACTTATAAAAAGGAAATTAACAAAACCGGATGTCATTGAAATAATATTGCGTATACCGAAAGGGATAAAACGTCCGAATAAAAAAGTAAGAAAAACCGTGCCGCTCCAGCGCATTGGAAATACGGCGTATCTTGTTTTCGCTTATCAATTTCGAAAAATCTGCCGGAAATTCTCCCTCGCCCTAAAAAGCCATCCCCCAAAAAGTACACAAGGTAATCGCTGATTATCGCACCGAAATAAAGAGCGGCATAGAAGACAGGAATAGACGCTTTCTCTTGTTTTACAGAGCAAAAGCCGCAGTAATAACAATGATATCTTCCGAAATCAGGAAGGTTAAAACCTCCGAGAAACAAACTGATAAAAATAACTAACGGAAAATAAGAAACATACTGTCCTATCCATGCGGCAATAGTGTGAAACATTTTAGCAAGATATCACACTTCCGATAATTTTTCAAGTTCGGCAAGCCAAACGGAAGCAGTCATATCGCTCGGCATTTGCCATATTCCTCGCGGAGAGAAGCTGCCAAAACCCACCTGTACACCGTCAGGGAGCGCAGGAACGTTTAAACTGCTGCGAAAAAGTCGGCGGTAAAAATACGCATACAGCCGAGTATCTGTTGGCGGTTATACCGCTGTTCCGTAGAAAAGCAATGTTCGGCAAGCAGAAGAATTTTTGTAGGGCTAAAATCCGTATGCAGCAGGTAATATAAAAAGAAGTCGTGCAGCTCATAGGGACCGAGGATTTTCTTCGGTTTTTGAGTAATAACCTGTTTTTGAGCAGGCAGCAATTCAGGACTGATCGGCGTATCGAGAATATCCTGTACAACAGCACGGAACTCTGTGGAGCATTCGTATCCGGCAAAAATACTGCCGGATGTGCTGCAACCTATAGCGGATACAATGACGCAGCAGAGTTTTAGGGATGCCGGCATTGACATTATACATCGACATATGATCCCCGTTATAGGTTTCCCAACCGAGCGCCGATTCGGAAAGGTCACCTGTACCGACAAGCAGTGCGCCTAGCTGATTTGCTTTATCCATCAATATTTGAGTACGCTCACGGGCTTGCGCGTTTTTCGTATACGTTATTACAGATATCCGCGGGATGCTCGATATCTGCGAAATGCTGCGCCATCGCTTTTTCTATGGGAATGGTAAGAACGGTACAGCCAAAGCAACTCCGCCAGCTAGAGCGCATTCGACTTGGTTCTGTCAGTCGTTCCAAAACCGGGCATGGTAATTGCCGTAACGGAATCGGGGGTTTGCCGGAGTATTCGCGCAGCAAGTATTGAAATAAAAAGCGCCAATGTGGAATCCAAACCGCCCGAAATTCCGAGCACGGTTTTTACACATCCCGTATGGTACATACGCTTCGCAAAGTCCGCGCGCCTGAAGTTCCGTTACCTGCGACTTTCCCATGCTTGCTCGTTATTTTTGCACTGCAGGCGGGATGAATGGATTGGGGTTGCGCGGACGGACAAGCAGTACCCCGCGAGACGGAATGGCAGAGATGACAATACGGCGGCAAACCGACGGACTACGGCAGCAGCTCGATGGAGCCTCGCAATCCATATCTGCCAAGGTAATAGCAGCTTCATCTTCATAGCCGGAAAAATTGAAATTCCCTGTTTTATTACAAGCGGATAATTCAAAGCCGTTTGCCGCCGCCAGCAGCTCGCCGTTTTTCATAAATTCCCCGCTCGCCCGCACAGGCAGTGTCGGTTGTGGATTCTCCCCATCCGGCGTTAACAAACAGAACCGTATTTCTTTCCTGTTTTTGACAGAGCAGCCGCGCTTCGGCAGAGTTCCGTAAAAAGACCCCTGCAAACGAAGCCTGTGCAAGCGGCTCAATGTAGAGCGCCGCTCCGGTTACCGTTAGAGTATTGCCCGCCGCCGGAGAAGCATTGTCGCTTACGACCTCATTTTTGATTCCATACGTTTTTTTCGCTACCGATTACAAACGAAAACCTACTTTTTTTCCACTTCAAACAGTAAATCGGAACCGAACGGAACAGCAGTATTTTGTAAACCGGTAAAATTACCGAAGATTCTTTTTCCGCCATATACAGAAAAAAACACGGGAATGAGCGGTTCCGTCCAGCGGTACAATACCGTAAATAGTTCCCCTGCTGAAAACGGCAACAGCACTATAAATGTTACCCGAAAAAGAATGGAAAACCGACCACACCGATAATCGGCTCCATGGAAGTTTGCCGGACGATATATGCAAGGCGGTCTTCTGCAGCATTCAGCAATGAGCGCTGCTCAAAAAAAGTACCGCAGCTGGAAGATGTTAAGGCTAATGCGGGGAATACGGCAATATCGGCGCCCATTTCGGCGCTTTTTCTCAATCCTCCGATAATCCGTTCGGCATTGCTGGCGCAATCTCCAACTGCACAAGAAGGAACTATCGCAGCAACCCGATAAAACCCGTACTCGTGTATGTTCATCTTCCACTCCCCGTTTTGTTACTGCCGATGCGGCAGTTCTCTTCGTTTCAAAAATGTTTGCGAAAGTCTGTACGTTGCTTCCTTTGCATACGTAAAAAGAAGGACAGTTTTCCGCTAATTTGTGATAGAGATCATTTGCCTGTGCAACAAATCCCTGCCGGTACAACAAATCTGCAAACTGCAAAAAGATATGCCAAATTTGTTTGGTTTCCGTCCATTGCAAAATTTCATTATTCGTACCGATTCTCTGCAATGATCGGAAAAAAAGTACTGTACTTATACATAAAAATCAGCTTTTTCAAGGTATCGCTTAAATACGTTACAGCAATATCGGCGCCGAGCAGCGAAGTTCTAAATGCACGGTCGTATTCTTCGGCACGAAGATAAATATCGGTCAGTTCAATATAGCCCGCAGCGCTATATCATTATGATGCCGATATAATGAAAAGAATTTTTCAATGGTCTGTTCGTTTTTAATCGTATGGATCATCGACCTCAGCGTCGTACTTTCGATATTGGTAGTTCCATACACGGGGTCTTCCGTTAAAAATGAGAAGAAGCGTATTTTTCCTGATCGTCATACTGTCGTAATAATCCTGAAATTTGTGCAAGTGAGTAAATAATTTCAAACCGCATATCGGGGATGTATAAAAAAATTCTCGCGCTTCCCATGCAGACTGATAAAAATCTGCGCGCCTGAGTAAGCTCTCCTTCAAGCTCATAAACTTTTTCCGATCAGATAGTCGCATTCGGGATAGACATCGCTCTTTTTTAACCATGTAAGTACTGCGGAAATCGATTTATCAAAATAAGCGGGAGGATGAATAAGAAAAAAATTCTATCGAGGATTGCACACGCCTCATAATCCCTGCCGTTTTTCCAATACACGATATACATCCGAAATAAGATCACCGGCAGCTCAGTACCTGATACGGTTTAAGTGCGGCAAAAAGATAGTCATATTGAGCCGTTACCCGCGTTTTTGTGCATTTCCTCGCTTGCCGGAACAAAAGGAGAGCCTTGCCAAATTCGCGTCCTTCATACGCAACCTTTCCTTGCTCAAGCAGATGCCAAGGGTACTCCGGAGAATCGGCAGATACTTTTTGCGCATACAAAAACACACTGATAAGGATTGTAAAATATGCTATTGCTAACTTTTTCATAAACTCCTCAGTTCCTCCTCAAAGACCGCATCGACCGCCGTATTTTTTTCCATTTCCGTCAAGCCTTGTATGTCGATACGCTGAACGATAACGCCCCTCTTAAATAGTAGAATAACGTTTTTCCGCACCGGTAATCCCGATATCGGCAAATTTTCCTTCACCAGGTCCGTTGACAACACAGCCCATCACCGCAACGGTCAAGTCTTTTTCGGCAAAAGCCGGTGCTGCCAGCGTTCAACAAACCCGTGAACATCGAAACCGTTGCGACCACAGCGGGGACACGACACCAACCGGATGCCGCCTTTCCGTTTACCGCATTCCGTCAAAAATTTCCCTTGCTGCAATAACCTCATTTTCCATAGTATCGGAAAGGCTGACCCGCACCGTAGCGCCAATATTCTTTTTCCAACAGCTTTGAAAACGCGAGGGCGCTTTTTGACAATACCCGAAACCAACGGTCCCGCTTCCGTAACACCTACATGAAGCGGCGCGGCAGATGCAGCAGCAAACAATTCATTGGCAATAACCGTTTCTTTTTACCGACGAGGCTTTCATCGAGACAAGGTACTGCGTAAATCCGTGTTTCTCAAAAAGCGCCGCCTCCCGCTGCGCCCCAGCAACCAGCGCTGCTGCCCTCGCCTCCTCTGCATTGCGCCGCTTCGCAGATTTCCTGCTCCATACGGTTTCGTATATCGACAGGAGAGAGCCGCTATTAACGCCGATGCGGAGCGCCGTACCGGTATCTTGCGCTTTTTTAATAACTGCGCTCACCCGCTCTTCCGTTCCAATATTCCCCGGATTGATGCGTATCTTTGCAGCGTAACCGTCCATACAGCGCAATGCAAGCCGGTAATCAAAGTGAATATCGGCAACAAGCGGCATCGGCGTCATACCGGTAAGTTTGACAAACGCTTCGGCGCTTTCGGAATCCGGCACGGCGAACCGGAGAATATCACAGCCGAGCTGCTCCAATTCGGCAATTTTTCGCGCCGTTTCCTGTAATGTATCTTCACTCAACGGCTGTTTTCCACATAGTCTGGATAGCGATGGGGCGTCGCCGCCGAGCTCAATGCTCTAACGCAGCCCTTACCTCCTATCCGCACTTTTCTCCGCCGTATACATATCTGCTCCAATCAACAGGGTATCTTCAAAAACGCAATGAGTTTTTGCTCCCCTGCCTATTTTTTTGTTTTTCCGGTACTTGACTTTGATGAATACCGGCAGCCTTTTAAAAAGGATGCCGCCTCGCTGCTGAATTTTTCCTAATACTTCTATCGGTCGCTCCGAATCTATCCTAACTGAAAAATTACAAAAAGATAGGCACAACACCTTCCCAGCTGAATACGCTCGCTATACCCTACTAAAAGATCGAAGCTCGTATTATCTCCATCGGATTTTACGTTCGTCGCACGCCCCGACCAAATTGTCCAGCAATCAAGATAGAGCGGAATATCGGATCGTACATCGCTGTAGACGGGAATATCCCGCACAGTGTCAAACCCCGGTGTTGCAAAATAGTCCATCAACAGTCGCGCCTTTTTGTTTAATCGAATACGCGGCATTTGAAGACAAAATCCGATTCACTTCTATTTGTGCAAGGTTATCACGCGAATCTTGAAAAATATTTCTGTGCATTCCGATATGCCGCGAGTACCTCTTTTTCCGAAAGCGTATACCGATACGTTCCACCCGTATCGATAGGGCGCGCTTTTTTCGTCCGATAACAATGTGAATGCCGAAAGATCGGCTCTCGTATTATTCCGTGTCCGTATTGACCACGGACTTTTTACCAATACCGTTACTATAATCACAGCGACACATACGATGGTAAAAAAACCGGTAAACAAAATTATTCTTTTTAATATAATCCCGCACGCCCGGGCGGGGATAAAACTTTTTTTAGTTCTCCCGATTGAACGACTTCCCCGAGTGCTTCCGGCGTGTTATGCGTCCTGATAAAATCCAATCCGCTGCGCGCCAATTCATGGTTAGGATTATACTCAATCGCTTCCAGATAATAGTCGATTGCCCGTGCGGTGTCGCCGCGCCGTAAAAACAGCACCGCCTGCGCACACAGTAAATCAGGGATCGGTCATTTTAATACGCCGTGCACAAGTTAAATAATCAACGGCGCCGCCGATATCACCAGCGTAGTAAACAAGCAAGTCCTAAATACAGATAAAAAGGAAACGATTTGTTAAATGAGGCATTATACACGACATCTTTCGAATCGCCCGATACAACGTATTGTGTAACGTGCGGTTCCAATAAATTGATGACCTGTTGATAATTCCCCTTGGCAAATTGTTTTTTTGCTTGTTCAAGAATCGATGACGGCATTATTGTTCCTGCATAGCCTCTATTGCGTTATCTACTTCCGTACGTAATCTTGCAATCTCTTCCATAGATAACGAGTCGGGTGATTTTTCAAGTTCCGCAATTTTATCTAACAGCTCCTGTACATACCGATAATCTTTTTGAGGTTCTCCGGTTTTCCCCGTCTGCGCCGGCGTATTTTGCCCAACCGCCGCCTGTTCTGCCGATACAGCCGAACCATCCGCCGACTGTGCATTAGCGGCAGCCGATTGAGTTACGGGAGATGATCGGTACACGGTAGTAACAGTCGTCTTGCTGGAAGGCGTAATAACGGGCTGAGTAACAATATTCTCCGGCATCTGTTGCGTATATGCCGAATATGCTGTTACGCTCTCAGCTGCATTTCGGTAATCGTAAAAGCCGATACAGTTTGTAACACTGAATGTTTCTCTATTGAGCATCTTTTTTTCTGACCATACATATAAAAGCCCCGGATCGGACGATATATATCTACGGAATGATCGACCGCTTACATAGGAAGGGAGCCAGTTCTTTGTTACCAGCCGCTCCCAATTTGCAATATACACGGAGGTCGGCACCGTCATATACTCATTTCGTAAGAAGAAAAAGACAGGCATAGCCTCTATCCGCAGAAAAGATCACGGAATCTTTTTCCAATACCGGCTGCAAGAGCAGCTCAGATCCGATTTCGCTTCGTAAATCAGTATACAATGGAACTTGATTTTTTTCACCGAGCGAAATGTCAAACATGGCCTTTAACCCAATATCTGCAATCTCTCCCGAAATATTTTTGAATTTCAGTTACGACTTTTAAGAGCTTTCCAGTAGACCGCTGTTTGGACGGTACGAACGAAAACGTTTGCGTCGCTAAAAAAATCCATGCTGATCTGGAACATCACCGTTATCTCAGTTTTTGACTGACTAATGATAATTTTCTTCCCGCTTTTATTATTGAGCGGGAATATTTCACCATTAAAGAACACTGAATAAAGATTCACAGAAGATTGAGAGCGGTCATCATACAGCGGCTCATACGCACGTGCATCATCTGCCTTTGAATGATATAAACAGAAATTCCCTGTGTTGGGGTAAATAACCAGCTTTAACGGATCACTAATCATTTCGACTGTATTTTTCCGCTGCAAACAATCCGCTCAGTAAACATACCGAGAGGCATAATAGAATCATCTTTTTTTATTGGGTATCCGCATTATTTTTGCTCCTTTCATACGCTGTTCGTAGAGTTTTTCAAAGTTTTAGTACGCTTTATCAGCTCTGCCAGTTCCTTACGGCGTTTTTTTCAAGTTGCTGCCGCTCGGTTTCCGCTTGTTCTTTTTTGCAACTGCGCAGCTTCTTGCTGTTGATCAAAGGACTGTTGCCGTTCCCGTATACGCCGGCTTTCCTGTTCTTCCTCAATCAGAGACAGCGTTGCAGCTATTTCATCAAGTTTTTTTCCACCGTCGTTAAACGGTCGGAAAAATATTCTGACGACCTTTGTTCTTTAACTGGCGGGGATACGCTTCGCAGCCGGCTCGGCTTTTTGCCGCTGCCTACGCTGGATGCTGCAACTGCCGCATCGGGTTTTACAATATTGTTTGCAGCAACCGCTACGGAAGCCTCATTCGCAGCCGGCTCGGCTTTTTGCCGCTGCCTACGCTGGATGCTGCAACTGCCGCATCGGGTTTTACGGTATTGTTTGCAGCAACCGCTGCGGAAGCCTCATTCGCAGCCGGCTCGGCTTTTTGCCGCTGCCTACGCTGGATGCTGCAACTGCCGCATCGGATTTTTACGGTATTGTTTGCAGCAACCACTGCGGAAGCCTCATTCGCAGCCGGCTCGGCTTTTTGCCGCTGCCTACGCTGGATGCTGCAACTGCCGCATCGGGTTTTACGGTATTGTTTGCAGCAACCGCTGCGGAAGCCTCATTCGCAGCCGGCTCGGCTTTTTTTGCCGCTGTCTGCGCTGGATGCCGCAACTGCCGCATCGGGTTTTACAGTATTGTTTGAGGCAACCGCTGCGGAAGCCTCATTCGCAGCCGGCTCGGCTTTTTTTGCCGCTGTCTGCACTGGATGCTGCAACTGCCGCATCGGGTTTTACAGTATTGTTTGCAGCAACCGCTGCGGAAGCCTCATTCGCAGCGGGCTCGGCTTTTTGCCGCTGTCTCGCACTGGATGCTGCAACTGCCGCATCGAGTTTTACAGTATTGTTTGCAGGCAACCACTGCGGAAGCCTCATTCGCAGCCGGCTCGGCTTTTTGCCGCTGTCTGCGCTGGATGCTGCAACTGCCGCATCGGGTTTTACAGTATTGTTTGAGGCAACCGCTGCGGAAGCCTCATTCGCAGCCGGCTCGGCTTTTTTTGCCGCTGTCTGCACTGGATGCTGCAACTGCCGCATCGGGTTTTTACAGTATTGTTTGAGGCAACCGCTGCGCTCTGTACGGCATCAGGTTCCGATTTTGCCTCCGGTACAACGGATTCCGATGTGTTTCCCGTCTGCGCCGATGCGGTATGCACTGCGCTCGCCATACGCGAAAGTTCATCCCGAACCGATTGCTGATCGATAGGACAATCTTATACCGCGCCTCGCTTACCTTTCCCTGATTGCGGATAATTTACGACAACTTCGCTGAAAATTTTTGCGCGCTTCGGCGAACTTTTCCGACTGAGTAAAAATTCTCGCCTATCCAATAATAGGCGGACGGAATCTTAGGATGTTCGGGATATTCGGCAATAAACTGATAGAATATTTTTGATGAGGTTTCATAGTCGCCGGATAAAATGTAAAACCCGCCCCTTTTGATAGTATACCTCGGCAGCGCGCATATCTTCAGGAGCTGCTTCCAAAAACGCATCGGCATACGTCAATGCACGCTGATAGTTTTGAGCAGAACCTCGAGACATCACCAGCCAGTAAAGCGCCTCGGTACGGTCACCCTGCTCTCCAGTAGTAAGCACTTGTTCAAATAACTTCGTCGCAGTACTCCAATCACCACTGCTGTATGCATTCAAACCGGTCAGTAAATCATTGTTGTCGGCAAAGAGGCTACAAATACCAAAAACAACAAGATACGCTAATACGAATGTTTTTCATTTCTTTATATCTCCGGAAAAAGATGATCCCGAAACGACAACATCGGCGCCTGCATTGCATACAGCAGGAAGCGTCTCCGCATTGACGCCGCCGTCGACCGAAATCAAATAGCGGTAACCGTATTGTTTACGGTATTCACATAATTTCTCAATTTTTTTCCGAGACAGTGGGGATCATCGTTTGTCCGCCAAAGCCCGGATTAACCGTCATTACCAGCACAAGATCGACAAAGGGTAGCACCTCCTCCAAAAGATGTACAGGGGTTGACGGCACAATACTGACACCCACTTTCATACCCGCGGCGCGGATTTCCGTAATCAACCGATGCGCGTGCACGGTAGCTTCAATATGAAACGTAAAATAATCGGCGCCTGCCGCTGCAAAATCTTTTACAAAAATCTTGGGGACGGGCGACCATTAAATGCACATCAAAAGGGAGCGTGCTCTTACTCCGCAGACTGCGAACGACGGGAGCGCCGAAAGTTAAATTCGGGACAAAAAGCTCCGTCCATCACATCAAGATGCACCCATTGCCCTCCGTTTGCTTTAATAAACTGCAATTCTTCGGCAAGCCGTGAAAAGTCTGCACTCAATAAAGACGGCGCTAATATAAACGATGACCCCATCGTCTGAACTCCTCCTCGCTCCACAAGAAAATCCAATACACCGATTACAATATCGGCTTTTTCAAAAGTTTGAACCGCCCCTCATATTAAGAAAAAAATGAACTGCGGAATGCCCTCAGCTTGATAATACCCGCAATCGAAATTTTTTTCTTTGCAGCGGGTATTCTCTTCCTGAATTACCAACACCGCATCGTGTTCTGTTTTTCAATTGCAATGGGAATACCAATCATTAGCCGCCGCCCTAACGCTCCGTCAATCGACACTTCCAAACGGCTCTTGTCGGCAATGGCAGTTTCCGCAAGATGGATTTTTCCTAAAAATCAAGCCCCGAAACCTCTCGGATTTCGGTATCTTCCGGTACCCCATACAACTGCTCTTTGGTGATGATAAGTTTTTTTGCAATTTTTTTCTTTTCAGACTTTGCTTATTATACTGATTGATCGGCATCGTATCTACAACAGCTTGCAGTTCCTGAATATGCTTACCATAATCTTTTTCCCCGCCCAAATTGAGCAGTCTGCCGTCTCTTTGCTTTTTTTATCACATCCACCGAACATGGAATGACGATGTTCAATGGAAGCAAATCCGGCGGCAGTATAACGCCCCGTGGTGTCTGTAGCGTAAAACGTTACATCCAGACCGGCAGACTTAATCATCGTGCGAACAGACTCCGAATCCATCTGCTTTTATCAGATACACCCCATCAGCTAATTCCTTATAGATGATATCCTGCAGCCCCGCATTTTGCTTAAAGAGTTTCCGCTTATCTTCCGAAACGGTTATCACAAATCCATAGTATAATCCCACAGCAGTACACTGCAAGTACCATTCTGAAATACTCACCTTTATATTTTGAGGCAGCGTCCCACCGGATGCTTTCTCAAGTAAGGCGATCAATGCTTTATCGGTACTGCACCGCTCAAAACAGCGCAGACAAGCTGCCCGCGTGATGCTAAATCGACCGGTGGTCAAAATAGAGACTGGTTCCATGCAGCTCAGTACCGGAAATATCCGACCGAGAGCGGTAAAGGGCAGCATGGTTATTTCAAATGGAAGGAGCGGCGATCAACGGCTGTTCTCCCGATTCTTGATTAAAGGATGCAGTATTCAGCTGCCAGTATTCTCCAACCGGTAGCAAAAACTTAAGCGTTTTTGAGTATGCTGAGCATACGCAATCCATCCTCGATCATCATATCAGGAAAAATCGAACTGTCTCCGTTTGTTTCGGCAAGTAACCGTAGGAATAAAAAAATCAAAAAAACGCTTTAGCGCAACATCATCATATACCCCGCGTGGATCAAGCGAGGCTAAAAAAATCCGAAAAAAATTGCGCCCGTTTTTTGCATAGTATCACGGCGCGCATGACCGTACACTCCGGCGACAATATACATCTTTCGGTCAAACGGCTTTTTGCTTAAAAACTCCTCCCATCGTCCTTGCTGCGGAATAAGACTTGCTGCCTCCCCTATTAGCAAAACCAAGGTTTTTGCAAGCCGGTACAAAGCGTTTTAACGGATCCTATATCCGCTACGGTATTCTGAAAAACTGCTTTGAGCTGCTTTTTCGGCTCTTATTTTAAAAGCCCCGTCCATCTTCAGCACATCGGTTTCTTTGAGGAAAAAAAGTATACAGTCCCGCCAATACGATATCATCGCACAGGGTTGCCTCGCTCTGCGGCTCTTGTTCCTGCTGCGGTAAAAAAAGCGCATGTGAATCCAACAAAGGTTCGATGGACTTATACAAAAACGGATTAATAGTGTAGTTGTTTACTACTCTATCATAATCATCGGTATAACAGCTCCGATAGAGGATAAGCCGTTCTTCCAGATTAGTCAGCCGAGTTTGTAATGCGGTTTCTGAAGATAAAAATATCAGCAATGCCCCGCGGTTAGGGCATCGGCAGCGTATGAACGGCTGTTAAAATCAGCAGGTCAAGGCGGTCAAGACTTTCTATCATCGTCCGCTGCGTCTCGGTCTTCGACAAAAACCGCCAAGACTCTCGACGAGGCGCTGTTTATTAAAAGGCGTTTTAATTTCCCCAAGATACAGACGCATTAACAGAAAAACGTCCGTTCAGGAAGCTGCAGCATCGCCTCCTTCCAATCTTGATAGCCGTTTATTTTTCATTATATTACCGATATGCACCGTACTACCGAGCAACGATTGAGTTTTTTTCAGTTCCGCGAGTTTCTGTTCGCCGTACAAGGTATCAACCAAGGCAAACGAGAATTCTTCGGCGGCTCCGGCTCCGCAAGCAGTAATAAACTGATCGTCGCGAATAACCCGTGCTCCTTTTGCAGGCTGCGTCGGCAAATCTTCTCCCATGCATGGGTAGCAGGTAAAGCGCTTGCCGTTAAGTAAGCCCCACTTACTAAGCGCAAGCGCCGGAGCCGCGCAAATTGCAGCAACCACTCCGCCGTGTTTTGCCGTCGCGGTTATAAAAGCGCGGAGTACGGCATTGTTACCGAGTGTACGGCTGTTCGGAAGCCCTCCCGGCAGTATTGCCAATGCTGTCTCGACCGCTGCCTGTTCGGCATTTGTTTTTGCGTCCGAACCTGCCCCGAACAGCTCGGATAGCGTAATATCGCACGTAACAGCCAGCCCGCGCGATGAGCGGATTACCTTTGCATCAACGCCCACCAATGTCAAATCAGCTCCGCAACGGCGCAAATAATCGAGCGGCGTAACTGCCTCAACTTCTTCAAAGCCGTCCGCAATGAATAAAAACATCTTTTTCATGGTATTTCCCTTTGATCCGGCGCTCTAGCGTTTTTTTCGCTCGGTTTCGGTTTGGCATTCAATACACATAAGCGCATACGGGATAGCGCGCAGTCGATCCTCGGAATTTTTTTACCGCACTTGATACACTTGCCATACTTTCCCTGCTCAATACGTGCGAGCGCGGATTCAATGAGCTGCATCCGTTTCGCGTCTTTTTCGCTCATGCTCTCCAGCATCTTCCGGTCGGTATCTTCCGATGCAATATCGCCGAAATCCTTAGGGTCTACCGATTCGATAATCTGCTTGAAACTTTCATTGTTCGCTACAAACGTTTTGATAATTTCGGCGCGGCGCTCATGCAGAGATTGTTTCATTTCTTGATAAAAACTCTTTTTTTCCATCTATTTTTTGTAACTCCTCTCTTTCTGATACCCCTATTCATTAGTTGACAAACTAATAAATAGATTTTACAATTATACGCGTTATTCTAGGAAAAGCAACTGGGAACTATCTAAAAACTGATGCTTTTTAGCTAGTTTCCTGATTTTAGATGCTTAAATTCTTTTTGGAGGAATTGTGGCTAAAGAAGAAGCAATTGAAGTTGAAGGGAATAGTAAAAGAATCCCTGCCCAACACGATGTTCCGTGTTGAATTGAAAAACGGACACATCATTTTTAGCGCATTTGTCTGGAAAAATGCGCAAGCATTTTATCCGCATTGTACCCGGCGACAGCGTAAAGGTTGCACTCTCCCCTACGACTTGAATAGAGGAAGAATTATTTTCCGCGAGCGCTAACTACTGCTATTAAAGAACGACACGAACGCTATTTTAAGGTTTTTAACGCCCTTCACTAGCAGCGGAATACCGACAAAAAGACCCTAAAAAGCCAAAGAGATAGACAGCTCGAAAACTAAGGAGCCCAAGCCAGAGATACAATAGACCGGTAACTAATGCGCTCAGTCCCCTGCGGCGCGAAACCGGTTCGTTGCTCTGATCCGGCGACTGATAAAATGTCCAGTAATAGGTCTTACCAAATTGCGCATCATCGTTATCTTCGGTAAATGGATTATGGGTAAAAAGGATTCTGGTGTGCATACTGTTGCGTATATGCGCCATATTGCTGCGATGCCGTACCGCCGAGATCGTAATCAGCGCGTTTTTTTAGAATCCGATAATACGGAATACGCTTCGTTTATCTTTTTGAACATTTCTTCCGCCGCGGCATTCCCTTGATTTTTTTATCCGGGTGATATTGCAACGCCTTGGCACGGTATGCTTTTTTTATCTCCTCATCGGAAGCGGTTTTAGAAACGCCCAGAACATCATAATAATCCATACGTCTAACCTATCGTCGTGCCTTTGAAAGGGCAATCGTTTAAGATGTTATCCAGATTATTTAAATCGGAACCTCCGGCACAGATTACCTGTAGCCCCGCTTTTTGAGCACGCAGACTTGCGACCGGATCAAACGGCACATTTTTGCCGGGAACCCATTCCGTACCAACAAGCCGAATAAATTGCTCCCACGAAATCGCATCAATCGGTTTTTGCATCGGGATTTTTCTTAGGATCGCCAGTATACACTTTTTCGATATTTGAAAGATTGATTACCTGCTTTGCGGAAAAAAACGTTCCGCCAGCAACACTGCATCGTTATCGGTGGAAAAACCGGGCTTCCAGCCGGCGGCTATCAATATCTGACCGGAAAAAAAGATCCACCGTAGTAGGGTCGTAAACGACAGGATTGGGACACATATCAGAAAAAAATCGCCTTTTAAAAGCTGCGCATTGAGCCGCGTCGCCATAATACCAATCCAGTCAGCTTCATCGTTTGACGGCGTATTATTCGTAATATTTTTTTATATGCTTGTTGATACATCCGGGCAGGACCGCCGCCGCCGACAACTAAAAATCAGCTTGCGCTCTGCTGATACACTGAGCCATTTGCGTATATGGGAAGAAAAAAATCCCGTAAAAAGCTTCATCAGGCTGTTGAGGCACTACGATTGAGCCTCCCACCGACAACACACGTACCATAAAGCTCCTCCTCATCCGCATTAAAAATGTACTTTCGATAAAACAATTGAAAGCAACGTCGGTTACCGCCTCGTTACAGGCTACTTCACCCCCTATAATGTAATAATTAATGAGAAAAAAATGCAATTCCTTTTTAGTACACCCCGGTAATCTTCGGAGTCCGCCAAAGCGCACTATAACCGCTGATATTCGGCGTTGCTTCCTCCCAAATCGATCTGAAAGCATAGCTTCGCGCTTTTTTTCCGTTGTTTTTACCGCTCACCCGGCACGGTAACTTGAGGGGACACGGCAGTAATAACATTGGCACGAATGGTAGAGCGAGAAAAGAAAATAATACCGCTCACTATACCGCCGATGAGACGCATGGATGGCGGTGGTTCCGGATAGGAGCACGGGAATGCCTCAAAAGTTGGTTACTTTTGAAACATACCCGTATCTTTTTCCCAACATACACGGATGTATGTCGAGAAAAAAAGTGTGCACAGGATGTTCACTGGTTAACAGTCTATTCTCAAAAAGGCTTATTTCGTCACAAACTCTAAGGCGGTTTTTACGATAGGCATAAAAAGGTCTGAGATATTCAGATTACTTACAAGCATATCCAATGTTTTTTTATACCCAACTTTTTTTAATTTTTTTCCGCCGTGAGTTGTTTTTTTGTAAAGCCTTAACAAATGCATCTTTATCACCTTCTACACTTTCTGAAACCAGCGCAGTAAGAAAATCCTTTCTATTTACTTTTGATAAGTTCGCGGTTAAAGGAATAGTCGGCAGTGATACCTTGAGTTTTTTTAAGCAGGTTTTCAAAGGTCATCCGGACAAACGGATCTTCAATAAAAAAAGAAAATAGTTCATCATCCTCAAATTTAACTTTTATTTTTTTCCGTCACGCAGCTTCGATAAAAAAATCTGCATATATGTTTTGCCGCTCTTCCCCTTTAAATTTGAGGGCGATGTTTTGGCGGGTATTCTTTATTTTTGTTTCAGACACCTTAAAAAGAAGGGCATTATCAAAATTGCTGTTGGTGTCAAAAAAAGCCTCTTTCGAGTGTTTGTTTGCAAGATAGACGAGGTAGTCATAGGTATCGGTTTTTGAATACGTGCCAAGCCCATAATCGAATATAAAATGCATGAGGTCTTTGACAAATGCATCGGTATTGATTGATTCAATAATTTTATCTTTATTTTCCATAGGTTTATTCTCCTTAATAATATTCATTCCCGCCCCATACGGAGTAGGTTTTTATAAAATTTTTTTCAAACCGCCCCAAAGGGCGGATTGAAAAACTTAAATAGTTAATGCACCGCCGACATGGACAGCGGTAATTCCACACAGAAGCGAGTTTTTCGGAACGAAAAACTCGACATCCAACAAGGTACATGGAAGTACCTTGCTGAACAATAATATTATTTTTTTCTTCTAAACCGGTACAGTCCTTAGTGGACGTATTTCCACTGTGCGGTATGGCTTGAATCTGTTTCAGGAAATGTTGCAGGAAGAGCCGGACTCCATCCGATAAACTTGTAGCCGTGACAGGTAGGTTCCGCAACGGTAACCGGGGCACCGTATCGCCCTTTCACTTTTTTTATAACATGCGGATCGGTTGAGTTTTAAATTGTTTTAAATCCAATGTAAGAGTAATTTCGTTTCTATCGTACTTAATCTGAACTATCGTGGTGCCGTCTGCTTTTATTGTTTGCTGGGTAACAGCTTGTGCAGTAAAGCCGGGATAGTTTTTGCTGCAGCAACTGTCATTGTATCGGTAGTGCCGGTTTTTATTTTTCAGTATCAATAACCGTGTACTTATCATCTGAAATATTTTTGCTGTAAGTGTTGAACTGTATAAGCCGTATCGGTTTTTGCTTTCCACTTTGCGTATAGCTCGGTGTCTTTTGTTACCTCGTCTACGGTAAAGTCCCAAAGTACATCTCCGTCTTTATTGAACCAGCCTTCAAGATCGTAACCCTCTTTTGCGGGAACTGTCGGCACACTTGCCTTTTTCTTTGTACAGGACATGCTGTGCCGGCGGTACGGGCAATCCGCCTTTCGCATCGAACATTACTTTGTATGATATTTTCTTAAAAGCTCACCGTTACGGTTGTGTTTGTAGTAATTTTGACTTTCGCGGTTTTTGCTTATCCCCGTGCCGCCGTCAATTAATGCAGAATCAGTCGTTATACTCCATTTGTCTACTTCATAACCCTTTTTCCGGCAATGCAGTAAATGTAATTACGGAATCCTTGACAGCTTTTTCCGCCGATAATATCGGGATCTGCAGATATAGTACCGTGCTCGTCAGCCGTCATACCTACCGAAAACTCTCCGGGAGAAAGAGCTTTTAAACGTCACGTTTACCTTTGTGTTTGTAGTGATTTTGACCTTTGCCGTTAAACTTCCTTCCGTACCGGTTCCATCTAAAAATTTCACCACCGGTTATCGTCCATGTATCGACTGAAAAACCTGTATCCGCTTTTGGTAGTAAACGTAATTGATGTATCTTTGGCAATCTTACCGCTTGCGGGTATCGCAGGGTTTGCAGATATAGTACCGTGCTCCCCGTGAGTCATCTCAACTATGAACTCGGCAGTAGGCGTCGAATCCTTCGCTGTTACTATTATTTTTACAGTTGGCAGTTTTCCCGCCATTTACCGTTTTTACGGTGATCTGAGCCGTACCCTCTTCTTTCGCAGTTACCGTACCGTCTTGACTTACAGTTGCAACTGCCGGGTTATTGGAAGCCCATGTTACTTGTTTGTTCGTTGCATTTGCAGGCATAACTGTTGCTACCAGTTTTTTTGTTTTCACCTACTTTAAGCGGCAGCTCCCCTTTATTAAGCTCTATTTCTGTTACCGCTACAGTGGTAGTTCCGGTTAGGCAAGGGGTACCATCTCTCTTCTCTGTCCAACATTTTGATTACAGCCGCTTGCAATAACCACTGCAGCCAATGCCATAAGCATCGCTGCACGCTTAAAAATACTTTACCATTTTGTATACTCCTTTTAAATGAATCAACGCCAATGCATGAATAGGCGAGGTTCTTGATAGTCACCATTTTACAATGAGCGATTATTCTATAATAGGGAGGTAAAACGTGTAAAAAAACTGGGAGTACAGTCCCGAAAAATTTAGGAGTTTGAAAAAAATATGCTGTGGCATCAGCATAGCTGACAACACGGGAAACTTGAAGAAGCAAAACAAGACATGAAAAGCGGCAGATATTCTTCTGTCGAGGGATGCTATTTCCCGTATAAAGGGAAAAAAACATGGCTTATAATGTCCGATTGTTAATTTTTATTTTTATATTGTTACTATCAGTATAAATTGCAGAACGATACTAACCATGCTATACTCATCGTCATGACTATTGCACGGAAATTGCCGGTTGGCATACAGAGTTTTAAGGACTTGCGGGAAAAAAAGATTCCTCTATGTTGACAAAACAGCATTTGTTTGGAGCCTGACCCAGTTCTCTAGTCCTTATTTTTTTAAGCCGCCCGCGAAGGTTCGGCAAGAGCCTCTTTTCTTTCAACATTAGCAGCGTATTTTTCTCGGGCAAAAGGAACTGTTTACCGGTTTGTATCTCGAAAAAGTAGAAGAAGAGCAAGCCGTACAAGAAAAACAGAACAGCGTGGAAAGCCTATCCGGTGATGTATCTGGATTTTAATATTGGTAACTATACTGACCCTAAGGCATTAGATGAGCGGCTCCATGTATTGTTAGAGAGTGAGGAATCCGTATACGGTATCGAAACTGGAGAAAAAAAGAACAGCCGTTTTTGCCTCGCGCTTTGAAAAATTGCTGAAAACTGCTTATAAGCAAACCGGCAAACAAGTCGTTATCCTCGTAGATGAATACGATAAACCTCTCCTGCAAACGATGGGGGTAAATGAAGAGCTGAATGAACAATATCGTAATATGCTCAAAGCGTTTTTATTCCGTAATGAAAAACCTGTGACCAATATATCCGCTTTGCCTTTTTAACCGGCGTTACGAAGTTCAGTAAGATCAGTATTTTTCAGCGACCTCAACAACCTGCGGGATATATCGATGGAAAAACAGTATGCCGGCATCTGCGGTATTACTCAAGAAGAGCTGGAAGCAACGTTCCAACCTGAGATACAAGTGCTTGCCGACGAGCAAGAGCTTGATTATCAACAAGTACTTGCCAACCTCAAGCAATGGTATGACGGCTACCTGTTTCACCCGGCAGGGCAAGGCGTATGATAATCCCTTTAGTGTGCTGAGTGCCTTAGTCAAAAAGAGATTGGCAGTTACTGGTTCGGTACGGGAACACCGACCTTTTTGGTGAACTACTTAAAAGAAGCACACTATTACATTCCGGATTTAGACGGCAAAAGTCGAACTCAATGAATCAGGATTGGAAACGTATCGAGCAGTGGCAGAAAATGCCTTACCCATTCTCTTTCAATCAGGGTATTTAACGATAAAAAGAGTATATCAACGATGTCAGACTCTATCGGCTCGGCTTTCCCAATGATGAAGTACGATACGGCTTTTTAGAGAATCTGCTGCCTGCATATTCTGCTATACCGTTTACCCAAGGGGAGTATGGGTCGCATCGATTCGTACAAGACATCCGTGAGGGAAAAAGTTGATAGCTTTATGGAGCGGATGCAGTCGCTTATTGCCGGTATTCCGTATGATAATTTTACGGAAGAAAACTTGAAGTTGAGGGAACAGAACTACCAAGCCGCGGTATACCTGATCTTTGCACTGATGGGACAGTTTGTACAAACGGAGGTGCATTGCGCTACTGGACGGGCAGATTGTGTCGTGTGGACGGTCGATAGCGTTTACATCTTTGAGTTTAAGCTTTCCGGCAACGGCAGCGCAGAGGATGAACTCAATCAGATAAAAGAGAAACGCTATGCAGAGAAATATCGTATGGACGGGAAAAAGATTGTGCTGATTGGTGCAGGATTTGAGGAAGCAACGCGGACAATTAAGAATTGGAAAAGTAGAACAGCTATGATAGATAAATCCTGCACCGATCCGCCTCAGAGCAGCGGGTATGCCCCTTGACTAGCGTTTCGGTAGTTTTTTTGTGAATAGAGCAGTGATCGATGCTGCAATTTTTATGTTGACGAATACAGAATCTTAATTATAATATAATTATGGATACAATAATATTTGAATGGGATCCGGTAAAAGCAGATTTAAATTACGCAAAGCACAAAAGTAACTTTTGAGGAAGCAAAAACCGTATTCTATGATGAAAAATGCGGTATTGATTGCAGATCCTGATCATTCAAATATTGAAGAAGATCGGTTTATTATGCTTGGTCTGAGTTCAGAAATGCATATGCTGCTCGTTTGTCATTGCTATAGAGAAAATGATAGAATTAGAATAATTTCTGCAAGAAAAGCAAATTTACACGAAGCACAACAATACGGAGGTAATTAATATGAGAGCCGATTATGATTTTTCAAATGGAATCAAGAATCCCTATGCAGATAAATTAAAGAAACAGATTACCATCCGTCTTGATGACGAAGTAGTCAATTATTTTAAAAAAATATGGCAGAGGAAACAGGTATGCCGTATCAGAATATAATCAATTATTATCTAAAGGATTGTGTAAAAGAAAAAAGACACTTGGAAGTTACTTTTCCGAAATAGGAATCAGCACCCCTGTTTTTAACCTACCATTGCGGTACAATTCGACAGACTTGATGTTTTCCGGGGTTCTCTCTACCCATTCTGCCGGCACTTCTACCCGTACTTCCGTCCCCGTTTTCCGATTTACTCGTGATGGTGAGCGTTCCGCCCAATAGCTTTGCTCTCATTTCCATGCCCCTCATGCCAAAGTGCAGCCCGCTTTCAGCATACAGAACCGTTGTATCAAAACCTGTTCCGTCGTCAAAAATCATGATGCGAATCTTATCATAGTGAGGCAAGGCCGCCCCATCTTTTCCCGAATATTCAACATTCCTAATAACCACACTTGTTTCTTCTGCTTTTGCATGAGCGCGACCATTGTTCAAGGCTTCCTGAATAATGCGTAAAATGTGATGTTTTTGTTCGTTTGTAAAATCTTCAAGCGCCACATTTTGTTCTACAAAAACGTACAGGGAAGCCCCGACTGTTCGGAAAATTGTTCGCACAAATCGTGTATAATCGTTCTTTAAACGGCACACTATCTAAGAGCGGAATTGAAAGGTTTTGGATAATCGCGCGCAGTTCTTTTTGATTCTGTTTTTCAAGACTGATGATCTTTTTCTATTTTTTTCGATTGCAGATTTGTCCGGCACAGCCGCATCGTTATTCTGAAAGTGAGCGTTTGTGCCGTTGATCTCGGACAAAAATCTTTTTGTTCTATAAGAAGCGTTTTTGATATTCTGGCTTACCGTATCGTGCAGCTCTTGACTGATGCGCTTCCGCTCCTCTTCCTGTGTCTGAATAATTTCGGAAATGAATGTACGGTTTTCTTTAAGCGCTTTTTCTGTTTTTTTGATATTGCGGATTAACGTCATCAAAATGATAATGAAAGCAACAAAGCACAGCACAATCAAAAAAAGAGGAAAAAAATGAGGTGTACAGGCGTAAGGCGGAAAGTAAGTCCTGTAATTCTTGCTCCGTCATACATTCTGCCTATTGTATGCCACCGGAGAGCCATTCCGCAAACCGCATACAGAGAGCCGAAATAGAATAGTGAAGTTCCGTAAATCACAGAGCGAATGAAGGTCTTAATCGGATTGTGTAAAACTGCAACAATTAAGCCGGGAACAAGCCCTGCATAAAGGTAATGGCTACCGTAAAACGGTATCTAAAAAAATATCGGTGCATGAAGGGCGGACGCTAAAAATGATGTTGCGATATTCCCTACAATGGAAAGAAGACAGAAAAACGCTATCATCCCAAACTTCATTTGGGAGCTATAGCCGCTGCTATCAATCCTGTCAGCGCCACGTGATAAATGATGCTTGTTAGCGTTTTTCCGCATGATGATTTTTTTCATAGCCGCCCCATTTTTTTGCAAGAATGCACGTTTGTTTTTTTAACGCCCGCCTTGTCATACATAATGGTAAGGTAGTTTACAACGGTTTTTTCAGTAATACCAAGCGCTGCGGCAACGTCTGCGTTTGTGCTGTGAAGCGTGAGCGCCTCTGCAACGAGTCTTTCCTTTTTGGTAAAGGTCTGCGCTATATCGCGGACTTCGAGCAAACCTGTAACCAGTTCCGCCTGAATGTATGATTTTTCCGCCCATAACGGCGTTAATTGCCGCAAGCAAGATGGTTTCGTCTGCATTTTTGGAAACAAAAACCTTTTGCTCCAACTACCGCACTCGTTGCGTGTTCTACAAATCCGCCTGAGTCATGGCTGGAGTATGCGATGCACGGAATACCGACTGCGGTGAAGCGGCGGATAATTTCAAAACCGCAATTTTCTTCGTAACCGGCTGTCGTGTATTTCACTTTAAACGAAATATCCACGATGGCGATACGAGCGATGCAGCCGTTTTGTGCTTCCGGAGTCAGTGTCTCATTCGCCTGATTTTTATTTGCGCGGAAAGCGTACTCCCTGCCGTTTCTCGACTGCACTCTGCAGCGGAGGTGTTGCTTGACGGGATCGTTGCAACAATGAAGTCTATTATTTTTCACATTCCGCCCACGTGCCGGCTTCGTGCGTAACCTTGTAGGGTGAATACGTTTCTATCCAGCTTTTTATGCCATTCCGTAACAGGCGTGGTCATCGCAAAGAATAATATTTTAAAACATCACTGTATTTTACATGAAAAACACGGTAATTTATAGGAGTTTAGTCCCAGTTTCAAAGAAGCATAGCAAATAATCATACAAAGTGGTCGAGGCTGATTTTTTTAGTACACCCCGGTAATCTTCGGAATCCGCCAAAGCGCACTATAACCGCTGATATTCGGCGTTGCTTCCTCCCAAATCGATCTGAAAGCATAGCTTCGCGCTTTTTTTCCGTTGTTTTACCGTTCGGCAACAACGGCGCTTTGTGTTTGATACCCTCGCGAGAACGCAATATGATAGGCATCCAAATTACCGAAATACCATCGACCTTTATCGGCAATGCCAGTATCCAACGGAACACCGGAAGCAAGCGCCGGATCAGCGGGAACCCAGCCGAAGCCGTTTATATAGAACTCCGCCCACCAATGCAGTACCGCTTTTTGCTCCGCGCCAACCAATAACCCAGCAGTCGGAATAGCCGGCACCCCTGCAGCGCGAGCTAATGTACAAAACAAGAGCGCAAGGTCATACGCGCTGCCACTTTTCTCTTCTAAAGCAGTAAGAATAGAGCGTCCTGCATCTGCCGCACTGCTTTCCCGCGCTTTTATCTCAGAAGTTAAAAAGGTGTAAATACGCCGTGCTTTATTATAAGGATTCGTTTCAGAGCCGATAATCTGCCGGCACACTTTTTTTAATAACGGCATTATCTGCGGGAAGAAAATCATCGGATTCGGTATACGCAGTATATAACAACGGATTATTGTATTCCGTCCGCCTGAGAGAAGCAACATTGACATTTGTTTCCACTTTACTGCGAGATACGCTGTATTCCTGCCGTATCTGTATCTTACTGTTGTGTTCGACATTATGAAAACGGTAAATGCTCGCCCCCTGATAGGACGGTACAAACGGCTCCGGTTGCACTGCGTTAATAGTAACAATACGCTGTGTTTCCGTTTTTTTGCGGCAGCGGTATCTGCAAAAAGAACGTATTCGGTGTCTCTACCAGAAAAATCAGAAATTTCCACTTCAGAAACAAGGCGATAGGTTCTTGTGTCCGTATAGGTTTTAGCCCCGTACTTATTTTTTAACCGGAATGGGGCAGGATTACTGATACCCGCTTCGGTAATCACCACGACATTTCCCGTATCCGCAGCGTCGGGTACCCGTATTCTCAATTCACGATCGCTCCAAAATTCGTAATCAAAGTCCGAGTCAGTGCATTCAGCGCCGCTCAGAATCGCTTCTTGTGCGCTCGTTTGCGCATACATCGTGTGCTGCGCTCCTGTAAATAGCACGACCGACTCATTCCGTGCATGACCGAAGTTTTTACCATGGATAGAGATAATATCTCCACATTCCCGGAATCTGCCTCCAAAGACTCGATAAACGGAAGATTTTCCTCTGAAGTATGTTTTAAGCTGATCGGAAAGACTGACCGGTTCACCAACATGACGGCATTCCCCTGTTTATTCTTAGTTACCACGTACAGCATATCTTCATAAAGCGTATCAGGGAGCTTCAAAAACAATCTTTTGTATCCGTCCATTCAATGCACCGATCCGATTTGATTTTTATGTCTTGCCGATCATCAGCCACGAATGGATTGACGGTTGCCCGAAATGTCTTTCCTGCTACGGTAACCCGTTCGCCGGGTGCGGTAACTTGAGGGGACACATCAATGATAACATTGGAACGAATGGTAGAGCGAGAAAAGAAAATAATACCGCTCACTATACCGCCGATGAGACGATACGAAAATAAGGAATCTGACAAAAAGGTATTTTCTTATAAGATAAAAAGATTCATCGATTGCTGATTCTTATATTGGGGTCGTTGATGATATAAAGCGACTGATACTCCGATGCAAGCGGAAACGACGAAGATGAAATCTTTGAGATCGACCGTGGAGTCAACCGGTTGAAATAACGTTTCATCTTTTTGAATATAGGCGAGTAAATTCTCCGACGGTGAAAAAAACTTCGCATTGGTATTTACTGCTTTGGTCGATACGGCATAACTTTGCGTTCCGCTTGCTTGCGTAATGCCGTAATCAATCTCGGCAATCGGCTTTTTGCTTTTTCAATCGAAACAGGGAATAATCGGAGTAAAAAGAAGACTGCGCAGCTGCAACAGAATTGACGGTATGCTCTACTTTGAAGAATAATATAAGCGGCAGCAAGACAAAACACCAAAATAGCTGCGGCGGCGGCAGGAACGGGAACACGAATAGAAGAAAGAGAACCATTGCTCGGCAATGCTTACGCCCCAACGTCGCTTCGGATTTGCCAGCTTATTTTGCAATACCGTATTTCTTTTACAAGCAATTTTTTTCGAAAGAGGCAGCCGTATCAAGCGATGCCTCTGCAGCCAGTTCCTGCATATACCGATCCACCGTTGCGTATTGCGCATATACTTTATGGCACACCTCACAGTCTTGCAAATGCCGCTCGATTGTTTCCTTCCCACGGAAAGGTGAGTTCACCATCGATATAAGCAGACAAAAGATCTTTATTAGGGCAGGTAGACATTATCTTCTCCTATAACATTTGCTAAATATTCCCGCGCGCGGAAAAATACGGACTTTCACATTCCTCTTCGCTAATACCAAGTATACGTCCAATCTCCTTATAATTCAACTCGGTATATTCACGAAGCTGCAACGCAATCCGTAACTTATCCGGCAACTGCTCCAGCGCATTCTGTACGTCTTGAATTGTTTCGTCTTTCAAGAGCGCTGTTTCGCCGGAGTCTATTTTGCGCTGATCTTCTTTAAAAGCACGCGTATATACTTTCCGCTCCAGCGATCTCCGCTTTGCATAGTTAAGCGCTGCATTTTTACCACTCTGATAAGCCAATATTTTTGCATCATTTAACGACGGAAATTTCATCTCTTTTTCCGTCATCTTAATCAGCGCATCATGGCATAGGTCTTCGGCAGCATCCTCTTCCCGCACAACATTATAAGCAACCTTGTACAGCGCCGGTACTACCGCATCATAAATGGTTTTCAAAAATCCTTATCGGAGAGCGCATCTAACGGCGCTAATTCATCAAACAACTTAGTCTCCCCAAAGGTTACATCTTCCGCCACAGCGTTCCGTTTGCCGTATCTTCCAAAGCAATGCCACGATTTTTTTCAGTAAATCCCGAATTTCATCCGCCTCGTTTTAAAGTCCTTATTCTTTTTGCCGCCGTACGTTCAGCAACCAAGCGCTCAATTTCGTCCGCATTATCGACCGGCTCACTCTCGGTATGGAGCGCCTCCGCTTCTGCAATGAGTTCTAACCCAAGGACGACATCAAAAATGTGAATGAGCGTGATGGCTTCGGCTGGGGCAAGTTCCTTATCCTTAACTGCCTGCTGCAAGACGGAAAGCGCACGCGGCGTTGAAATATCTTCTTCAAGCGCTTGCACAAAATCAGCCAAATAACCCTGCGCTTTTTGGGTGTGCAGCAGCGAAACCGCCTGCTCGGCTGTCAAACCGCCGCGGGGAAAATCAGGGAAGCGTCTTTTGCTTCCAGTCAACAAATGGGCAATGCGCTGTTCAAGATTTTTACGGGCATTCTTTGCAGTATCCATCGCTTCCCACGAAAAGGTAAGTTGACTGCGGTAATGCCCTCCCAGCAACAGGAAGCGGTAATCGAGCGGCGCGTAGCCTGCCTCAATCACCTTATCCAAAGTGATAAAAATCGCCGGTGGACTTGGACATTTTTCCCCTTGTTCATCACCAAAAACTCATTATGGAGCCAATATTTTACCCATTTTTGCCGGTTGCCCCTCCGACTGGGCTATTTCGTTGGTATGGTGGATACGAATGTGGTCAATGCCGCCCGTATGGATATCAAACTGCTCTCCCAAATACTTCATACTCATGGCGGAACACTCGATATGCCAGCCGGGGTATCCCCTACCCCACGGGGAATCCCACACCAAGGCTTGATTTTCAAACTTGCTTTTGGTAAACCACAGCACAAAATCATGCGGATTCCGCTTATTTTCATCCACTTCGATGCGTGCGCCTGCTTTTAAGGTCTTCCAGTTTAATTGAGGCAAGCTCTCCATACTTTGGGAAAGTCATAATATCATAGTAGAGATTCCCGCCGGCGGAATACGTATGCCCGTTCGCTTCAATCCGTTTAATCAGCTCTATCATATCGAGCACATGATCGGTTGCCTTGCATACGACATCGGGACGGCGGATGTTAAGCCGTTCGGTATCCTTAAAGAACGCTTGAGTATAGAAATTGGCAATTTCAATACGCTCTGCCCGCGCTCCTTTGCCGTCTTAACCATCTTATCTTCACCGTCATCAGCATCGCCGGAGAGGTGCCCAATATCGGTTATATTCATCACGTGAGTTACCGGATACCCCTAAAAAGCGCAGCAGACGAGAAAGCGTATCTTGAAATACATAGGCGCGTAAATTGCCGATATGCGCATAGTTATATACGGTCGGTCCGCAGCCGTAAAAACCTACCTTTTTCGGATTGACAGGCACAAAATCTTCCATTTTATGCCCCAATGTGTTATATATGCGTAATCCCATAAAAATCTCCTTTATAAAATAAACAATTGCCGCTTTTATAAACACCGCTGATAGTATATAGTGTTTCACTATGTTTAATCTAGAAGAAAAAGAGAAAAAAACAGCTTTCCGATTAAATTCCGCGATATAATACAAAAACGTAACGTTGAACTCATTTTACGAGTTTCAAAATCGGTGGAAATGCCGATATATATATTACGCCGTCATCACTGGAAGAATTTGAGGCAGCTCTGACGTTTATTCGAAAGGAGCATATACCGGCAATATTGTTGGGCGGGGGTACCAATCTGTTAATTCCGGATGAAGGAATACGGGGAGCCGTTATCCATACCTGTAGATTAAATAAAAATCCTGCTGACAAAATCTGCAGGAAAGCCGGTTATTCAAGCGGAAGCCGGAACAACGATGCAGGAACTAACGGAATTTTTGCGCGGAACACAGCCTTACAGGGATGGAGGATTTTGCAGGGCTTCCCGGAACGGTAGGCGGAGCAGTCTTTATGAATGCGCGCTGCTACGAAAAAAATCGATTTCCGATGTGTTGATTTCCGTATCGGCATTGCGTTTTTCAGAAAAAAAGACTGCACTCTAAAAGAGTTTGAATGCCGCAAAAAGAATGGGGGTACAAGCGTTCACCCTTTCAGCCGCAGAATAAACGGTATGCCGAACTCAGCGATAATCGACCGATAATTGCTTCAGCAATGTTTAAGGTTGAACAAGGAGAGGCAGCGCTGATCCGTAACAAAAATGGAGCGCCGCATTGCGGATAGGACAGCAAAGGGCATTTTTAAACTCCCTTCGGCAGGTAGCGTCTTTAAGAATAATCATGCATTCGGAAAGCCGTCCGGTCAGCTGATAGATGAAGCCGGCTTACGCGGTTTGCAAATAGGAGGCGCGCAGGTAGCGCCGTGGCATGGAAATTTTCATTGTGAATACCGGTTCTGCAACCGCAAAGGAAATTGTGGAACTGATTAAGACAATTCAACAACAGGTGAAAGATAAAACCGGCTTTGAACTTGAACCGGAGATCATTTTTGCCGGATAGAGGGGCTTACACACATTGCGACAGACTGATATTATGATGATAAGCAGAAAAAAATAAGAGGGTAAGAAAAAGTGCTTCAACTATCTTTTGTAAAATTTTTAAACGTGGGTCGTATATCATCATTGAAGGAAAATCCGATACGGATCGTTTTTATATCATCCAAAGCGGTCAAGTGCGAATTGCCAAACAGAAAGAAGTTGTAGCGGAAGAAGGAAACCTCCTTGGACCGGGCGACTTTTTGAGGGGTTATTGCCTGTATGTCTCATCACAGCCAGATTGAAACAGCTGTTGCGGTTTCCGATGTCGTGCTGATCGCCGTACACTATACGCAGTTTCCCGAATTGATCGAAAAACACCCCGATCGCAATGAAGATTATCTACTCTTTCAGCAAAAGATGCGTTATTTGGATGAAGCGCTTACCCGGATCACCCTCAAGCGCAATATTCAAACCGATATTTCCCACCTATTTACCATTGGCGAATATTATCTAAAGATGTCAAAGTTTGAATTGGCATTATACGCGTATTACCATTACCTGAAAGAAAAAAACCGGACGGGACAATATGCCGAAACAGCGCGGAAACGCTTTATGGCGATAAAGTCCACCGGCGTAAAAGCGCCGATCGAAATGCTTGAACCGGATACCAAACAGATGGTTCGGGTGTATAACCGTGAATCGATGATTTTCTGCGAATGCCAATCCGGTGGGGAGCTGTATATTATCCAAAAAGGGCGCGTCAAAATTTCCAAGATTGTTGATAACAGTGAAGTTTTGCTCGCTGTCCTCAAAGAGGGCGATATGTTCGGAGAAATGGCGCTGCTTGAAAAATAAACCGCGGTCGGCAACAGCTATTACCGCTGCGGAAGAGTGCCAGCTTTTAGCGGTAAACCGGCAAAACTTTAACCAAATGGTTGCAACGCAGCCTCAACTGATAGCCCGCCTGACCACTACCCTCGCCGACCGCATTTGGGCAATGTACAAACAGCTCGCAAACACGCTCATTCCGGTACCGCTGGAAAAGATGTACGATATGCTAAGCATTCAGCTTGAAAAATTGCGGATACAGCCCAAGCGCAGGTAAACAGCATACCTTTTTATTCGAGTATGCAGAGCTAGCAAAAATGTGCAGCATCCCCAAAGAACAGGTCGCGCAAGCGATTGCAGATTTTCTTTAATGACGCCGATTGTTCGCAGCACCGAAGACAGCATTATCATTACCGATACGCTTGAGTTATCAAAACAAACCGCATACTTCAAAAAGATGCAGGAGATTGAACAAGCGCGCAAGCAAAGCCCGTGCTAACGAACCGACCTATCGCGGCAAACCAGTCCGCTAATGCAGGTATCTAACGAGGTATAGAGGTATAAAATGAAAGACTTTTTTATATACGGCTTTTTATTTCTTGCCGCTACGATTATACCGCTCGCGGCAGCTGAACGCTTTCACCACCGCCGACAGCGGCACAATCCAATCACACCGTGCAACCTCCTGCTAAAAATCAGGTAAAAAGTGTCTACAAAATCAAATGAGCAACAAGATACCGCCGCGCTACCGGTCGAATACCGCGGCATCGGGCTTGGCATGAATCTCAATGCGGTAAAAGACGCGCTCAAAGGCTGATGCAGTCTTTTGGGTATCGCGGCGAACGGGATGTATCGCTGCTTCCAACTGAAAATAGAAGCCTTATTGAATCAGTACGGTTCGTACTTTATAAGTCGATCATGGTTCCAGTTTCTATGAGGATATGCTCTATACAGATGATCTTTAAGCTGAATACCGATACGGTTGATTACTACTCGGTCTATGCAAAGTTTTTGTGAAAAAAATACGGCGAGCCGACTTCCATCAATCCGCAGCGCGCTGTATGGGAAAAACGAACATACCCGTGTTGTTATCGAGCGTCCGCTTATCGTAAAATACATCGATTTGACGATATTCAATAAATTACTTTCACAAAGCACCACCGAAAAAGCCGCTGTCGAAACAAACCGCCAAAGCTTTATCGACGGATTTTAGACATGGGGAAACATCTTTATGTATTTTTTATCCCATACGGAAAAAAATTTTTAAGCGCAGGGCTGTAGCCTTATGCATTGTTATCTTTGTAACGGCTATCGTATCTTGTACCGGTGCGGAAAAACCGAAAAGGAACATCCATGACCATCTTCATCAAACCGAAAAACGAGAAAACGGATATCCCCTTTGAGGTAGAGATCGCAGTAACCGCCCAAGAGCAACAACGCGGTTTTATGCAGCGGAAAGAAATCCCTGACGGCACCGGTATGATCTTTATCTACAACCGCGATGAAAAATTACGATTTTGGATGAAAGACACGCCGCACCCGCTCTCTATCGCCTTTATCGATTCTGCTGGTAGTATCCGCGAAATATACGATATGCAGCCATTCAGCTTGGATATCACCGCCAGCACCTATTCGGTGCGCTATGCTCTTGAAGTGGCGCAAGGATATTTTTGGACGGGCAGGCATCAGCGCCGGAGATACCCTGAGTGCGGAAAGCCTTGAGTGCCTGAAAGCGGTAGCGCAGTAACGGCGGCTCATCCTTCAGGCTGAAAAAAATAGTTCCTTAGAGCGATTCACGCATCATCCGTCAGCATTTTTCCTCAATGGAATACCTTTTTAGGCAAATTCCTTTCCATAGCGATTGATAACGGAAGCCATATCGCTTAAAGACACTTGTTCCATTACGCCGCCCATTTCATATGCAACACGGGGCATACCGTACACAATCGCAGAGGCTTCATCCTGCCCGATAGTACGGGAGCGCTCTTGATACAACCGTGTAAGACTTGCAGCGCCGTCTTTGCCCATACCGGTCATGATAATTCCAAGCGCGCGGTTCTGGAACTGCTCTGCCACTGAAGCAAACAACACATCCGCACTCGGGCGGTGTCCGCTTGAGGAGGAGCATCAGAAATATGAGCAATAACGCCGAGCGGTTTCTTTTTCCACTAAAAAGGTGTTTACCGCCCTGCGCAATCAGAATACGTCCGGGCTTTACAAGGTCGCGCTTCTTGAGCTTCCTTCACTTCCAGCGGACATATCTTATTCAAGCTATTCGCAAATTCATACGTAAATCCGGGGGCGTGTGTTGTACAACGACAATCGGCTGCGGCAAATTCGGATCTAATTCCGCAAATACTTCGCGCAAAGCATTCGGTCCACCGGTAGAAATCCCGATTGCAATAATTTCAAGTTTTTCCCGGCTGACGAATTTGCGTCGGTTTTCCGGTATTCACAGGAGACGCTGCAAAAATCGAGGAGCTACTTGCGCTCGTATGCGTTTGAGCGCTGCCTGCAAATGAGATGTATGAATATAATGCGGTGCAGGAGCAACAGAAGCGCTTTTTTGCGCCAGCCATAGCTTGCTTTTTCAGTGATATTGCCGACCATACGCTTGGAAAAGCTCGACAAGCTGGTTAGCTACCGTAGCTAAATTTGCCGATTCGGAGCCGGACGGTTTAGTAACAAAATCACTGGCGCCGAGTTCCAAACAATCCATTGTGATCCGGGCGCCCTCTTTTTGCAATACTGGAAAGAATAATGACCGGAATATCAATATTCCGTTTTTCGCTCACGCAAAAATTCTATTCCATTCATTTCTGGCATTTCAAGGTCCAAGTACGATAATATCAGGCTGAACGCGCTCAATTTTTTTGCAACGCGAACCGTCCGTTCATCGCTTTATCAGCGACGGTTAATCCGGGGGTGTTATCAATTATCTTCCCAATCAAACTCCGCATCAAGGCAGAATCATCTACTATTAAAACTTTTATATCTTCCATCTTAAAACTACCTCCACATTTTTTTAGCAGCTATGCTAAAAAGTTTATACTCTTTTTCCATATAATGATGGTTCCTACGAAGAACCTTACTTAACGTTTTTTTGGTACAAACACGCCCATTCGGTTTTTAAGAAACTCAAATTTCGTATCCATACCGAATAAAGATTCTGAATGTCCGATAAAAAAAGAAATGAATGAGGAGCCATTGCATCCCAGAAACGGTTAATAACCGCCTGTTGTGCAGGTTCATCAAAATAAATAATTACGTTACGGCAAAAAGGATATCAATGTTATTCCTATTAGCATCATGTTTTAAATTATGATAGTCAAACTTAACCATTTGCATAATTTCAGGATTCATTTGATAGCCGTTTCCTTGCTTAGTTAAATACTGAGCCAGATAGTCTTCCGGAATTCCGACAATACGGCTTTCCGGATAAAACCCTGCTTCCCGACAATTAGCGACTTAAAAGACAGATCGGAAGCAAGAATATCAGCTGTAAATCCTGGAGGCAAATGGCGTTTCATAATCATAGCAATCGTGTACGGCTCTTCGCCCGTAGAACATCCCGCACTCCAAATATGAATTTGCTTTTGCCCTGCTGCTTGTTTAATTTTGATAAGTTCAGGAATAACATAATGAATTAAAGCATCGAAATGAGGTTGATTTCTGAAGAAACGAGTTAGATTGGTGGTAACCGAATCCAACATAATTTTTCAGTTCTTCTTGATTCGAAGTCAGAATTTTATAGTACGCATCAACATCGTCCATTTTGTTCTCGCGTAAAACGATCTTTTTAAAACGGCTTTTCCAAAATGGATCGGTTTGTTACAGAAAAAGTGATACCGCTCTCGTTGTATATCAGGTCTTTGAAGCGTTCAAAGTTGCGGTCACTTAGAAATTCTGCCATATATTGCCCCCCTTATAGAGTATATGTTGCCATATTTTTTTGTCAAGCAAACTATTTTTATCTGATACTACCAATCTGCTTCAATCTTATCAGCTTCCATCAGAATACTCGTTACTTCCTGTAGCAATTTTTTTACGCCCTCTACCCGCTTTCTAAAGTCTGCATTATCATCTCCTTGGATAATCAGCCAATTTACAAGCGGTGCATATACGCTGTTTTTTTATTACCGTCAATAAAACCGTTTAACAAGGCAATTAATATTTTTGAACGCATTCTGAGAAGAAGTAATAATTTGCTTAGCTTCGGTTTCAATATTTTTTTCATCAATGCTTCAAGGCTATTCTTACCTTTCAAACTTGCTACGTTTTTCTTTTTAATTGAGTAAATGCTGCTCCGATTTCCCCTCAGGGAGACAAGCGAGTTTCAAAAAGTGCTTATACAGCTTTGCTGCTTTTTCCAGCACCGTAAAGGCATTTGTATATTCTGCAAGATTTTTCTCGCCGGTAAAAGTTTCCCTCCATCAAGAGCGTATTGAGTACCGGCTGCACAAAAGACGGATATAATTTTTGAAAAAAAGAGGCAAGAAAGCTAAATGAGAATTCACTGTTTAAATCGAAGCACAAGCCATGCATCTTCCCATGGGCGATACATCAAAGGCGCCAGACGATCAGTTTTCAACAAATCGAGCATTTGCCGATTTAACTGAACGCGTTTCTGTTCTGCAGCCCACAGTTGCCACCGTTCAGTAAATCGTTTTTTTCCATGCCACTTTAAAGAGCTGAAACCAATCTTCTCCTCCTTCCAAGACGCTGCGGCTCCCAGTGCATAGATTTTTAGCGTATAACGGGCTAATGCCAAAATCAGGGATTTTCACGGAAAATTCTTTAATTGCTTCCAAAGCATGAGAGGCTTGCGAGATAAATTCAACTGATTCTTCATCCATATTAACTGTTTTATCGTTCAACTTATCTTGTTTTGATAACAAGAATAAAGCCTGAAGTACAACGTCAGGAATCGGTTTTGTTGTACTGAGTACCGATGCGAGCATACCGATTTCCGCGGAAAGCAGATAAACAGAACAGGAGGGCTCAACAATCGGATTTACGGTAAAACGTAAAACAGCTTTATCAATCGGCAACTCACAAAAATGTCGCATCCATTCAATAGCATTAGCCGCTTGATACATTCCAGCCTTATAATCTGCCGTCATCAGAGAAAATGATTCATCAATTTTTCTTTTAAAAGCTCGGATCGGAGATTTGAATTTGCTTGAGAACTCGGAACACAGCTAAAAGGATCAGTGTTATACATTAATTTTTGAATACACATCCGGAGCAACGAAAGAGCTTACCAATAAGTAAAAAGTTTCCTTTGTCAGTATCATAAGCGGATAAAAGAGAGTGAAAAAAAGCTGAGTTTTCCGTAGTTCACGTAGCAATTCATAGAAATCTTTTGTAAAGATATTTCCTTTTTATATTGATATATTGTTTGTACTCATGCTGTAAATCTTTTCCAAGACGCCGGATCAATTCTTCTTCATACACCGTTTCAATGGGTAATGCCTTAAAAAAGATTTAAGATGCAACCATAAACGAATAAAAAGGTTCATCATTTATCCGAATACTTTTTATTTGAGTATCGCTCAACAAAGGGCTCTTTTTTTAGAATCCGTCTGTATATCTTCAGACATCTTCATATTCTCAGCAATCCGTGTGAGCATTGTCTGCGCTTCTTCCGTAGAAAGAGAATCAACCAACTTATCAAATGTAGAAACTTGAGGATTCATAAAGGGAAAGTATATACAAAATAGATAAAAACTATAGGCTCATTCTAATGGGG